>Ga0208191_1000301_pt1 | contig 39239 bp, 36 predicted proteins | sample June2015DPH_13_5_FD_184709 | JGI IMG/M metagenome (GOLD analysis project Ga0208191, IMG submission 184709) | Peatland microbial communities from SPRUCE experiment site at the Marcell Experimental Forest, Minnesota, USA - June2015DPH_13_40... | ecosystem: Environmental > Terrestrial > Soil >... | reverse complement strand
GACCAAGGGTGTCCTGGCGCCTACAGAGGCCAATGCCATTCGAAATGCAGCGCCTGCAGCACAATTTCAAGCTCTCGTCGAAGCGCTCAGTCGCAAGGGCTTGGTGAGCGCAGCCGATTTGTCCGCGGCCGCGAACCCCGCAGCGCAACCTTCCACCCTCGCGGCGGCTCCGGTTGCGGTTACGGAGGCCGTCTCGACATCCCTCGCAACCATGGAAACCCAATCCTCGATGCAGGCTTCGCCGCCACCGCCGCCCGCCCCACCGGCGGTGGTCCTGGCGGTTGCTCCGGTCCGGGTATTCCCGGTCGACCCCCCCAAGACCGGCGGTCTAAGCGGTATAAAGGTGGGCCCGCTCACGCTGGCGCCTTATGGCTTCATCAAGGCGACGGTCGTCCATGACAGCAGCAGCCCCGATGGCGATGACTTCCCGTTTCCCGGCATATTTCTTAACGCCGGGCCTAACTCGACCTTCAATACCGGGCCAACGCAGGATCCCGAGGTCCACATCAAGGCGCGGTCCACGCGCTTCGGGCTCAACCTGGAATGGCCGGACGTGTCGAAGAACCTGACGTTCACCGGCAAGATCGAGGGCGACTTCGAAGGCAACTTCACCTCAGTCGACAACGCCGACGTTTCCTCGATTCGCAACAGCGCACCGAGAATACGTTTGGCCTTCGCCCGCGTGGATTACCACGCCAGCGAGAACACCGACATCTTCTTCGTCGGTGGACAGGACTGGACGCTTTTCGGATCCGGCGCAATGATGAACATCTTGGAAACCACCTTCAATGGCGCATTTTGGGGAAACATTTACACTCGTTCGCCACAACTGCGGGTTGGCTTCATCCAGAACTTGAGTAAGGAACACAAAGTCAACCTGGACGGTCAGTTTGGGATCATGATGCCGAGCACAGGTCAAATCGAGAAACTCTGCAGCTATGGCGCCACAGGCGACAATGCCACCTGCCTGGCCGGTTTCGAGGCGCAGCAGGGACAAGGCGAGCGCCAGGGTGCTGACGCTGACCGTCCCGAGTGGGAAGGCAGGGTGGCCTTGAGCTTCCAACTCGACAACGCGAGGGGTGTGGCCCCGGCGCAAATCGCGTTTGCCGGATTCCGCTCCAGGCGCACGTCGATCGTTCCAAACTCCTCCTACCTTTGCGACGGAGGCACCCCCACTAGTTCGCTGGCATGCTCCTTAGAGTCTGCCTTTCCGAACGGCTTTGAGGCTTCCAGCAAACAGTGGGGCGGCCAAATCGTGGCGCAATTGCCCACGCGCTGGTTTACCTTGGTTGCGAGCGCCTATAAGGGAGGCGACTTGCGCTTCTACTTCGGCGGCCAAATCAACGGTTACGCCACCGATGTGGGCGGGCTGACTGCCACATCCGGGCCGTACACCGCTGCGGATGGCGGTCCGCTGGCTGCTTCCGGCGCCACCGTCCTCGGTTGCACCGCCGCACTTGTTCCTGGTAGTGGCGAGGCACTTGTATGCCCGACCGGGAGCGCCGTGGTTGCTCCGCAGCGGCCCATCCGGTCGTTTGGTGGATTCATCCAGCTCGGGCTGCCGCTTTCGCGGTGGTTCAATGCAGATCCGCACGGCCACAACGCGGGCTGGCAGCTTCAGCTCCTCGTCGGCAAGGATCAGATGGTGGATCGTGACCTGAATAATCATGGCTTTAGCGGCACATTGCCGATGTCGATGGGCAAGATGGCTGCGGCGACCCTGAACTATAAATTCAACAATTGGTGCGGGTTGAGCTTCGAGCAGTCGATCTACGCCACCCGCTTGGAGGACGGCCTCACCTTATACAAAATTGCTGGAAATTCATCCAACGAATGGCAAGATCACCGCACCGAGTTCGGGCCGATCTTTACGTTCTAGACCGAATCCTCCGGATGATCGAAATGGCCGGTGCAGATTGAGGGCGCTGGCTACCAAAGAAATGGGGACGGGCTCCACGCGGGCGACGGCCCGCAGGTCAGCCTGTCCTCCCAAACCTCCTCCAGCGGGGAAACTTATTGTGCGGGGCACGCCAAGGGAGCACAATGTACCGAATCTGCGAGACCGGCTTCCAGAATCGTTTCGAGCAAACCGGCTATGCGAGAGATGCATGTGTTCGGAGGAGTTGGTTTGATGAGTATGCGTAGAATTGCAGCTTTGCAGGCAGGTCTCCTGTTGGTGGCCATGTTAGCGAACGCCGCTTCGCTGAAGAACACGATGCGGATCACTGTTCTGGATTCTGTAACTCGAGCGTCGAGCCTTGACGACAACAACGGCGTTCCCACGAATTGCGAGCAACTCACTTTCGACGCATATTGCCGGTCCACTACAAATGTACCAATGGTGAGTACCTTGCTGGTGCAGGAAGGCGACAATCCGCCGTTCCGTATCAGTTGCAAAATTGAGTCCAGATTTTCCCGGTGCACGCCGTTGCCCAAGGGCGCAACTTTCGACGCGCGAAGAGAGAAACACGGCATTACCGTGTACTACGTGGATGACAAGGGCAAAGCGCGAAGTCAGTTGTACAAGCTGGTAAATACGGGCGGGAAAGCCAGTCCGCCGGCGACTGTGGCCGCAGTTGCAACTCAGCCAGTCCCGGCCGTGACGACACCACGGCAGAATTCACCGGTGCCCGCGCCAGTGACGCAGATTGCGGCGTCGGCGCAGAGTTCACCGGCTCCTGCGCCAGCCCCACCACCTGCCTCCGCGCAGGGCGGTGTTTCGCAGAAAGTCCGATGTAATTTCAATTCGACACCCCCCGGTGCGGAAATCAGCGTCGACTGGAGATATGTGGGCAACACGCCATCGGAAATCGGCCTTAGTACTGGCAACCATGTCATTGTCATTTCTATGCCGGGATTTGCCGAGTGGAAGCGTGAGCTCACGGTCGCGGCGGATTCAGTAGTGAATGTGACGGCCACACTGGAAAAGACGCAACCGTGAGCCGGATTGCGGTTGCAGGGCAAATTTGAACTAGCGCCTGAGGTTGGACCGCTGTATGATGTCGCGCGAAAGCAGTCACCCTCTGGCAGGACCAGCGGCCCGAATTGGGGCCGATCTTCACATTCTAGCGATGCCAGACCGGCGTCTTGAGCAGTCCGGTCCAGCTCGAAATCGCGGTCATTTGATGAGTCAGCACGCACACGCCGTACGGGAGTCGTAGTGGTTGTAGAGAAAGGCGGGCTCCCGGTTCTCATTCATCTTTTTGTAAAGGAGAAAAACTGTGGCTAACGCAGATGTTGCATCCACCCACTTAAATCGTTGGTGGCACGTGGTCGGTGGGGTCTCCATGAACCTGGCGCTGGGCTCGCTGTATGCCTGGAGCGTATTTGTGGCCCCTCTGGAAAAGGAATTCCACTGGAAGCGCGCTGATACTTCCAATGTGTTCATCATCGCGGTGGTTGTCTTCGCGCTGACGTTCATTGTCGCTGGCCGGCTGCAGGATAAACTTGGACCTTTCAAGATTTCCCTGGTTGGCGCCATACTGGTGAGCTTGGGCTTTTTCCTCTGTTCTCAGGCCGACAGCCTCACCAAATTCTTCATCTTCTTCGGCGTCCTCGGGGGATTGGGCAACGGCTTTGGCTATGCGACTCCAATTCCTGTCATGTCCAAGTGGTTCCCGGACAAGCGGGGATTGGCGGTAGGGTTGGCGGTAGGCGGATACGGCGCAGGGTCGGCAATCTTTGGGCCGCTGGCCGCGAACTACCTGATCCCGCACTTTGGCTGGCGCACCACCTTTCAGGTTCTGGGCGGGATCTTCTTTGTGATGACGGTATTTGGCGCCTTCCTGCTGCGGAATCCTCCGGTCGGATACAGGCCCCCCGGTTGGACGCCCGCCCCCGCCTCCAAGGCTGCCGCTACCACCTATGACTTCACTCCCGGCGAGGTGCTGCGTACACCGACGTTCTACTTTATGTGGATCGCCTATGCGTGCGGCTGTGCGGCCGGTCTGATGGTCATCAGCCAGTTGGTGCCGTTCGCCAAGAGCGTGGGCATCCCCAGCACCACTCTGGCTGCATATGGCTTGGTGGTAGGAGCGGTGGGCAATGCTTCCGGCCGCATTCTATCCGGCTGGATGTCAGACCACCTTGGCCGGATTAACGTGTTGCGCCTAATGATCGGCATTTCCATGGTTGCCATGCCCATTCTGTATTTCGTGGGAGGCAACGTCCTGGGACTGTTCGTGATGCTGTTCATCGTGTACTGGTGCTATGGCACGCAATTGTCGGTCAATGGCGCCGCCGCCGCTGATTTCTGGGGCACGAAGAATGCGGGCATAAACTACGGGATGTTGTTTACTGCCTGGGGTGTGGCCGGTCTTCTCGGTGGCCGCATCGGTGGTTTGCTCTACGACAAGTACAAGAACTACCAGATGGCCTTCTACTCGGCGGCGGGTCTGGCGTTAATTGCCCTGCTCTGCGAACTAGCAGCCAGACGCCCGACCGCGCCGGAAGGGCTGGCAGGAAGAAAGGCGCCGACGGCAGCCTAGCTTCCAGAAGGCATTGCAGTCCGGCACAGGATGTTCATCATAGGAGACTTGAACGGGGTGTGAGGGCGCTCTCAGCCACGAGCGCCCACGCGCCCCCCAAGCTCTAAGGTCTGGTGATTGAGTTCTTCAAGGCCTGACGTGGGGTCGGGCATCCACACTCGATATTCCGCTCACAGGTGCCGCTTCGCCGTTTATGGATTCGGAAGCGCCGCTGTTTCTTATGTACACAGCGGCAGCAACCGGAAAGACCAGAAGGTGCCAACCGCGCACTGGCGGTTGATCGCTGCGACCAACCTCTATGTCGCGTCATCCAAACTGGAGCCGATATTTCAGTTCAACAGTGTTGGCTACAATTACCCCGGTTGGGATGCAGATATAGAGCCTAGATGGTCTGGTCGTTGATGCGACCCGTGCTGGGCAACGCAGCTTTACGTGTCAGGAAAACCGAATGCTGGCCACGGAAAATGTCGCCGCGGTTCGTCGGGGGTTTCTGGAAAGGGTCTTCGACGCCCGCCAGCGCAGCGACGAACTTTTCAGCCTGGTTCGCACTGAATTCCTCTATGAGCGGCCGATTCCGGAGCGTCATCGCATCATCTTCTATGTAGGACACCTCGAGGCGTTCGACTGGAACTTGCTCGGCAAGAACTTCTTCGGCCTTGAGAGTTTTCATCCCGCATTTGACCGGTTGTTTGCTTTTGGCATTGACCCTGTGGCTAGCGGACTGCCCAGCGATCAGCCATCCGACTGGCCTTCGTTGAGTGAGGTGCGGGGTTACATAACTAGAGTCCGGGCTGCGCTGGACGAGAAGTTGGCCAACGGAACACTCGAACGGCACTCTGCTAAACGGGACGTCGTCGGGGTGGAAACTTTACTCAACGTAGCGATTGAGCACCGCCTGATGCACGTCGAGACGCTGGCCTACATGCTGCATCAGTTGGCACTCGACAAGAAGGTCCGGCAAGCAGGTTCACAGAATCTCGACAGTGCTCCGCTGATTCACCGGATGGTCGAGGTTCCTGCTGGTGTTGCGACCCTCGGCCTTCGCCACGGCCAGGAAAACTTCGGTTGGGACAATGAGTATGAAGCCCACACGTTGGACGTCCCTCCGTTTGCCATCGATCAGTACCAAGTGACCAATCGCCAGTTTCTCGACTTCATCGTCGCCGGCGGCTATGAGACGCGCAGCTTCTGGAGTAACGAAGACTGGAACTGGAGAACCGCCCACGGGATCCTTCATCCTGTGTTCTGGAAGAAGGCAGGCGATAGCTGGTTTTACCGGGCGATGTTCGACGAAATGCCGCTCCCGCTCGACTGGCCGGTCTATGCGAGCCATGCGGAAGCGAGCGCTTATGCACGGTGGGCGGGAAAGTCGCTCCCCACGGAAGCAGAATGGCATCGTGCGGCATACGGGAACCCGGGCGACAGCGAAAGAATTTACCCATGGGGAAATGAACCGCCCAATGCGCCCAATGCCAGGTTGGGCAATTTCGATTTGCACCGCTGGGACCCTGTGCCAGTGAACGCATTTCCCGAGGGCCGGAGCGCGTTCGGTGTCCACGGCATGTTAGGGAACGGTTGGGAATGGACGTCCACGCTGTTTGCCCCGTTTCACGGTTTTACTCCGTTCTCGTTTTACCCGGGCTACTCAGCAGATTTTTTCGACGGCAAACACTTCGTGATGAAAGGTGGCTCGGCGCGCACCGCCGCATGCATGCTCCGGCCCACGTTTCGTAACTGGTTTCAGGCGCACTACCAATATGTGTATACGGGATTCCGCTGCGTAAGCCACTGATCGGGGGATGGGAAAATGCTCGTTCGTGCAATTGCCGGCAACGCCACTTACGACTTCTCCTCCGAGGTTCATGCCGGACTCACTCGGCCGGGGCAGAAGGAGCTCCCCTCCAAATACCTTTACGACGACGTTGGCTCAGCGCTGTTTGATGTGATCAGCCGTCTGCCCGAATACGGCCTGACGCGCGCGGATGAGCGCTTATTGCGGCGGCATGCGAGCGAGATTGTCGATCGCCTGGCTACTCCCGTAGCTGTCGCCGAGTTGGGCAGCGGCAGCGGGAAGAAGACGCGCTGGTTACTCGAAGCGCTCTGTCGCAGACAGCGTACGTCGTACTACCCCGTCGAAATATCGCCCTGGGCGCTGGCCATGTGTGAACGGGAACTCCGTGATATCGATTCGATCAGCATTGTCGGCCTTGATCGGGAATACCTTGCCGGGTTGCTGGAGGTAGCGGCGCGCCGGAAGATCGGCCAACATCTTTTTGTATTGTTTCTGGGAAGCACCATCGGCAACTTCGATCGTCCCGCGGCTGTGGAATTCCTGGCAAAGATACGACGAATCCTGCAAGCCGGCGACTCACTGTTGTTGGGAACGGACCTGGAGAAGCCGAGCGCGCAACTGCTAGCAGCCTACGATGATGAGCTAGGAGTGACGGCGGCATTTAATCTCAACCTGCTCGGTCGCATCAATCGCGAACTTGATGCAAACTTTGACTTGAGGCAATTCTCGCACGTAGTGAGGATCAATCAGGACGCCCGGAGCGTCGAGATGCACCTGCGCTCCGGTCGCCGGCAGAAAGTGTACGTCGCAGCGGTGGCGCTCGACGTCGAGTTCCGGGAAGGGGAGACTATCTGGACGGAAAGCTGCCACAAGTATTCGACGGAGGAGGTTTTCCAGATGGCGCGCGATGCCGGTTTCCGTTGCCAGGCGCAGTGGGTTGATGAGGAGTGGTTATTTGCGGAAAGCCTGCTAACAGCGGAGTAAAGCGGCTGTCCCGGTCGAGTTGCAATGGACGGCGAGGCCGGGCGGCGTGCAAGCGTTTCTCGTGTCAGTTGCCTGCCGTGGACGGTTGAAGCCGAACGGCCGCTTGCATCATCTACTGATCACAGCTTTTCAATCGGTTTATCTTTGAGGAAAACTATGTCTTCCTTGCTGGTACCCAGCGCGCTTGATGCTGGCACACAGATATTCCCGGATTTGACGGCGACGCAGATCGATCGGGTCCGTCCTGGCAGCAAGCTCAGAAGAGTTGAACAGGGCGAGATCCTGTTCCGGCCGGGCGATACCAGGGTTCCGTTCTTTGTCCCGCTTTCCGGAAGCATGGAGATCGTGCAGCAGGGGCTCAGCGGTGAGCGCATCATAACTACACACCGTGCCGGATCGTTTACCGGAGAACTGAGCATGATCTCCGGGCAGCAATGTCTGGTGCTCGGACGCGTTACCGAACCGGGTGAGTTTCTTGAGCTTAGCTCGGACGGCCTGCACTCCCTGATCGGGCGAGATGCGGAACTGAGCGAGATCATCATGCGGGCGTTCATCCTGCGCCGTGTCGCGCTCATCACCAACCAACTGGGAAACATGATCCTGATGGGTTCGCGCCACTCCGCTGCCACTCTACGCCTGCACGAGTTTCTTGGGCGCAATGGTCATCCTTACACCTATATCGACCTTGACACCGACAAGACGTCGCAGGAACTGCTAGACCGTTTTTCAGTCAAGTTGGAAGACGTTCCCATCGTGATTTGTAATGTCCGTGCCGTGTTGCGCAACCCCACCATTCAGCAACTCGCCGAGTGCATGGGGCTGAACGTCAGCGTCGATAGCACACAAGTGCGCGATTTGATCATCGTCGGCGCCGGGCCTGCTGGACTGGGAGCGGCTGTTTACGCTGCTTCGGAAGGTTTGGATGCTCTTCTGATCGAGACCGAAGCGCCCGGTGGACAGGCCGGATCCAGTTCCAAAATAGAGAATTACCTTGGGTTCCCCACCGGCGTCTCCGGACAGGAGTTGGCGTCACGTGCGCTTACTCAAGCGCAGAAGTTTGGCGCGAAGATGATGGTGGCGCGCAGCGTCGTAACGCTGGCCTGCGATCGCCGTCCCTACAAGCTGGTTCTGGAGGGCGGCAGCACCCTCTCGGCACGGACCATCGTCATTGCAACCGGGGCGCAGTACAAGAAGCCGGCTATTGCCAACCTGAAGAAGTTTGAGGGACAGGGTGTGTACTACGGTGCGACCTACATCGAGTCGCAGTTGTGCGGCGGCGAAGACGTGATCGTAGTCGGAGGCGGGAACTCCGCCGGCCAGGCCGCCGTCTTTTTATCGCAGACAGCACGCAAGGTCTATATGCTGGTGCGCTCCGGAGGATTGGCGGAGACGATGTCCCGTTACTTGATTCAGCGAATCTCTGAAAATCCGGCGATCGAGTTGCATTGCAACACCGAAATAGTGAGTTTGGACGGCGCCACTCAATTAGAGCGCGTCGGCTGGATCGACAAGAGCACCGGCCAAACCTCAAGTCACGAGATCCGCCACGTATTCATTATGGCGGGGGCATCGCCCCGAACCGACTGGCTGCGCGGCTGTGTTGCCTTGGATGACAAAGGATTCATCCTCACGGGACGAGATCTGGACGCTTCGACCGGGATCAGCGGGGCTTCCCCTTGGCCGCTAGCGCGCGCTCCCCAAATGCTGGAGACCAGTCTTCCAGGTGTATTTGCGGTCGGTGATGTGCGGGCAGGCAACGTGAAGCGCGTGGCCTCGGCCGTGGGGGAAGGAGCAATTTCGGTGCACCTCGTGCACCGCGCGCTCGCCGAGGTATAGACGCGCCGGTTCGGGCCGGTAGCAAGTCAGCAAGGGACGACGGAGAAACATAATGACGCAATGTACACATCTCGATCAGATCAGGATTACCAGCACGGATAAGCATGTTTGCGAAGAATGTGTGAAAACCGGCGACACGTGGGTACATTTGCGGTTATGTCTCGAATGTGGCCATGTTGGTTGCTGCGACTCCTCGAAGAACAAGCACGCAACCAAGCACTTCCATCATACGAAGCACCCGCTCATGCGCTCCATTGAGCCGGGAGAGACATGGGTCTGGTGCTATGTGGACCTCGTTTCCCCCGGAGAGTTGAGCGGACACACCTTTGTCCCGGCGAGCGATTGATGTGATGAAAACCAGCTGCCCCGAATGACAGAAGTCTTCACGGGATGCACCGGCAAGGCAGATGAGGCCAAGCCATCTGAGCCTTCTACGTGGAAAAGAATAGATATCTTGCGCTGGAGTTCAATATGTCGATTCGACCTGTTAAACGGGTTATTAAATCTAAACCGACTCTCGAAGGTGCCGGCGTGCACCTCCGCCGCGCATTCGGTTTCGGAAATACAAAAGAGTTCGACCCGTTCCTCCTGCTGGACGATTTTCGCAACGATGTTCCGGAAGACTATCTGGCGGGATTTCCGTGGCATCCGCACCGGGGAATCGAGACGATCACGTACGTGCTTGCCGGAACCGTCGCGCATGGCGACAGCATGGGGAACAGTGGCGTTATCTCGTCCGGCGATGTGCAGTGGATGACGGCGGGTAGCGGCATCATTCACCAAGAGATGCCGAAGGGTGACCATGCAGGGCGGATGCATGGATTTCAGTTATGGGGCAATCTTCCGTCATCGCTCAAGATGACCGCTCCACGTTACCAGGAAGTGAAGGCCGCTGAGATACCTGAAATCACCGATGACGACGGCACCCACGTGCGAGTCGTCTGCGGAAGTTTCTGGGGAAAGACCGGCCCGGTGGCCGGAATTGCTGCCGATCCGATCTATCTCGATGTGTCGGTTTCTCCGGGCAAAAGAAAGACGCTTCCGGTGGAAACGGCTCGTCATGCCTTCGCTTATGTTTTTTCCGGCAGCGGAAAATTCTGCAATGCGTCGGGCCCGCTCGCAGTGCCGACCGAGGCGATCAAATGGTTGGACACCGCTCCTCCCGTGGAGGCGGATAACCGCTCGCTGATTCTCTTCGATCGCGGCGACGAGGTCACGGTGCAAGCCGGGGATGATGGAATCCGATTTCTGCTTGTATCCGGACGGCCCCTCGAAGAGCCCGTCGCCTGGTATGGTCCGATCGTGATGAACACGCAGGAGCAGCTGCGGCAAGCATTCACGGAACTGCAAGAAGGGACTTTCCTGAAAGAGATTGACCGCCGATGACAGTCCAAAACTGGAAGGCCGGTTCACACTCAGAACTCACGGTTCTCAGATATGAGCGTTCGCCGCAGTGAAACAGCGAAAGCCTGTGCACAGAGGCTTGGAAACGCAGAGCTAAGACACCTCTCCAACCGCCGTTCTATACGCCCTCAAAACTCTTCTGGCGTCGTCCTCGGGAAAGCGCGCGAGTTGGGTGTGAGAAGAGTCTAAGTCTCGCGTTAGGTCGTCTTCGCCTTCCCGGGAAGAGCCAACGCGACGGCAGCCTCGGTGGTGAGCAGGAGAAAAGTGAACGTCTCCTGCAGATACAAGCGGACAGCGGCATCGGTATGGCTGAGATAGCCGATGGAGACGTCCTGGCCGATGTGAAGGTTGAAATCGCCGCCACGGGTGGTCAGCACGAAAGCGCCGGCAATGGCGGGCGCCCATATGATTTGATCGTTGACCAGCCGCTTGACGTGCTCCAGGACCGGGTATCCGTGGTCGCTGGTCTCGGCGAGTGCGGTGTAGGCGTCGGCGCCGAGCAGCACCGAGTAGGGGCCGTTGACACCGACGAGACGCAACCGGCTCAAGCCTTGGGCGATGGCTTCCGGGTACGCGCGCACGTCGGCGGGGAGCGCCATGATCGGATTGCTCGTCCCCTGACGGATGCCTCCAATGCCGGCGGCGGCATAGCCATTGAATATGGCGCCGTCCTCGGCAAAGGCGATCTGTCGCGCGGCGCCCTTCGCCGCTTGCCAGTCCGAGTCGTTCGCGCCACGATCGACGTCGTCGATCGCCTGGCGATCCAGTTCGAACGGAACCCGAAGTTCGACCAGCGCCTTCACCTCGCGCTGCCTCGCGACGATGCCCTTCCCCGGAGCCGCGATCGTCCGCAGGTGGCCGGTGCCGACGGCGGAGAGCCCGGTTCCGTCTGGCCCCTTTACGTCGACGACGCGCCGTCCGGCGAGGTAGCGCTTGAGCGTGCGCGATGTTTCCTCTTCGATCTGAGCCCATGCCGAATCGGAAATGGGGGCAAGTTCGCGATGTAGATTATTCATGTCGGATGTCTCCTTTGAGGGAACCGATGCCGAGCGAACCCTCGCGCACCGATGGAATGGATGGAGTGGATTCGGCCGCCGGCGCGGCGGGGGGCTTCGCAACTGCAGGCTGGTCTTCGGTCACGGTTTCCAGAAACGTCGCGGATGGCACGAAGAACAGGTTTCCGGTGACGGCGCGGCTGAAGTCGAGCAGCCGGTCGTAGTTGCCGGCTGGCCGGCCGATGAACATGTTCTCGAGCATCTGCTCGATGGTGCGAGGCGAACGGCTGTAGCCGATGAAATAAGTGCCAAATTCACCGTGCCCGGCCTGGCCGAAGGGCATGTTGTCGCGCAGGATCTTGATCTCTTTCCCGTTCTCAACGATCGTAGTGAGCGCGTTGTGCGCTGACGTTGGCTTGACGGCATCGTCCAATTCGATGTCGGACAGCTTGGTACGGCCGACGATGCGTTCCTGCGCCTCCGTGGAGAGCGCATTCCATGCACCAAGATCGTGGAGATATTTCTGCACGATGACGTAGCTGCCGCCGGCAAACGCGGCGTCCTCCTCGCCGATGAGCACGGCGTCGGTCGCCGCCGCGCCCCTGGGATTTTCCGTCCCGTCAACGAAACCGAGGAGATCGCGGTCGTCGAAGTAACGGAAGCCGTGCACTTCGTCCACCGGCGAAACCGCATTTCCGATACGCGCCATAAATTGAGTGGCAAGCTCGAAGCAAAGATCCATGCGCTTGGCGCGGATGTGGAACAGCAAATCGCCCGGCGTGGAGACCGCATGGCGCGCTCCGGCGCGAATCTCCCGGAACGGATGTAGCTCTGCCGGCCGCGCCGGCCCAAAGAGGCCGTCCCACGCGTCGGACCCAAACCCCACGACGCAGGAAAGGCCCCCTTCCAGGTCGCGAAATTCCACCGCCCGCAACAGCGCGGCGAGGTCTCCGCAGAACGAGCGCACGGTGGCGCGATTGTCAACGCCCGGGTTGAGCGTCGCGACCAGGAAGATCGCGGCGCGGGTCAGCGGCGCGGCTACCGGCTGCGCGAGAGCAGGCAAACCACCTGCCGCTTCGGGCGTGCTCATCGGATCGGGCTCCATCGGGTGTCATCCTGGTGGCGTGCGCGGAATTTCGCTCTTCGAAATATCACACTGGCCTCGAGTGCGAAAGTTCGGACCGCAAGCTTACCACCGCCGGTCGGCGAACGTCCAACCGCCTCCGCGCGTGGTTGTCTGCGGTTGCTTCAGCCCCGCGCCGCAGATCGAAATCCGGCAATACTGTGCATAACCGTCGCAATTATTTGCAGAGTGTCCAGTGCACCGGTGTTGGCAAGTCGTTTCGTTCCAACATAACGAGATCGGCAAAGATCGTGCTTGTGTAAATTGGATGTGGCGCTAGCTCATAGCGCCCACCCGTGGGGGGGGATTTGAGAATGAGAAAAAGTCCGATCGCGCTTACAATTCTCTTGCTCAGCCTGGGTTTTGCTCAGATGGCCAAGGCTGATAACATTCAAACGATAGCGAGCTATAACGGGACTGCATCATACGCTGATCCCGGGCCGTACCAACCGCCAACAGTCGTAGGAACGTTCAATATTCTTCCTGGAGACACCGCCGTGACAATTTCAGGTACATTCGGCAACGCGGTGGTCGAGTCAACTGCTGGCGTTAACCTGTTCCTGGGGAGTATTGAGGTTGCCCAGTGTATTGAGTATGACCCCTGCTGGGAGGGTGCCGAGGCTGGCACGCCATGGAGTGACACCCTGACTACTGCGCAGATCGCCTCTTTGGGCACTGGCGTGGTCCCCTTCTCTGCAACTCAAACCTCACAGTACACAATTCGGCTGGGCGTGACGACCCTAGACCAGGCGAGCACGACTGTGCCAGAACCATCCAGTTTCTTGTTGCTCGGGACTGGGTTGGTGGGTCTCGTTGGATCGATGAAGCGGAAGCTGCTGGCGTAGAACAGGTAATTCGCATCCATCTCGCAAAAGAGGGCGAGGCAGCCCGCGCTGCCCGCCCTCTTTTTTTGTGTCTCCAGTTTCCCCTCCCGGCAACGGGTGATGATCTGTCGGCCGAAGCCTAATTGCTAAGCGATCCACTTTGCAGGCGAAATCCAAAAATCGCGGTATCTGCGCGCAGGAGGGCAGGAATGTATGGCGGAGAGGGAGGGATTCGCTCACTGCCATTTCGAGCAAGTCATGGTGACCCCTACAGTTAGCGATTCTAGCCTGTGTTTATGCTGGTGTCGAGCACATTCGTAAATTGGGCGTGCTGTTTCCACAGTTTCCCTTATTGCCCCTAATTCCACGAAAACCGTATCACTGGTATCAGTCTCGGGCGCGACATGCAAGGCAGTGCCAACTACAAGGGGAACCCTGGCACTAGGCACAAAACTGGGCGCAGGCCCATCCCAAACGAACGCCAGTCAGCCCAGTAACACCGCCGTGTGACCTTTGTGCCCTATACAACCCAAAGCGCTTTAGGTATTATAGTCTTGAAGGGAGACATCCAATGGCATGGATGAACCAGGAACGGAAAGCAGCTCTGGCGGCAGGCTTGAAGAAGGTCCTGCCTAAGGGCTGGAAGTACTCACTTGCAGTTCGTCACCAACCAACGTTAGTTCTCACCATCAGTGGGGTGACACCATGAAGTGCCTGTTTCGCGGACGAGAAATAGACAGCGCAACTGACCCAGAGTATCTGGCATGGTACGCCGAAATCATGTCGAAGATTTCGCCGTACGATTACGAGCCAGACTTCAAGACGCCCGCCGAAATAGACAGGGCGAGCCTTCAGGCGCAGCGCGTGAGTCGCGAATACTGGCGCTTGCTCTGCACGCTGCGGGCGAAGAGAAGAGTCGCTCAGGCTCGCGGGCGGAAAGAAGCCAAAGCGCGGCGGGCGCAGTTCCCGTTCCATGCGAACTTCGACGAACTCTGGGCGTCACTGCCGAAATGCCCAGCGGGTCATTACCGGGTGCTGGGCGACGAGTTCTCCTCGATGTGCACGCTTTTCTGGCTAGGTGACTACGACACGCTCAAAGAAGCGAAGCGCAGAGCGGACGGGTTGAACAGTCGTTACAACTGGCGCGGGTATCTGCTCGACGAGCATGGCAACAGGGTGACGCTATGAACTCTGCCATCATCAAGAAGGTCATGCGTGAGATGGGGCGGAAGGGCGGAATGGTCGGCGGTCGTTCGAGGTCGCCCGCTAAGGTTTCTGCTGCCCGCGAGAATGGCAAGATGGGCGGACGCCCGAAGAAGTCCCCTGGGAACGACGTCCGTCACCGGCGCGATCCGGCGATGGCACATGTTGATAGGTAGCTTGAGCCCAATGGCAGGACCGGTATGTCAACTTGTCGACTGACGGCCGATCAGCTGGAAACCTATCCAAGCACCTTAGACAGCAACCACTTAGCTGGCCGAAGTCTGTCGGCAGTGTGCCTCTTTCTCTGGGGACTCACCAGTTCGGGCGGAAACCACTGCCCAAAAACGGTTAAATCGTTGCCTAACTGCCTCCACTACAATCTCCAGGAATGCACAAGTGTGCGTGGTTCAAAAACAGATGATTTTGGGCACCAATTGACTCAGCAAATTTCTTGAAGAAATCAGTGACAGAGTCAATCGAGTTCCGGATTATTTTTTTGAACGCAAGTCTAAAAACCTCTCGGATTCTGCCGCGCTAGTAGATAGCCCCTTATTCTGCAAATCTCCTTCCATGTTTCTCCGTCAATTGCCTCACAGTGGTCGGCACGTACTCTGCAGATCTGTTTCCAGCAACAACTCCGGGTCAAAGACTCCGGGCTAAACGAGCACTGCAGAAGGTCGCGAAGGATTTCGGCGTCCGCCGAAAAGTGCTCGCAGGCTGAATACTCTCGAGGAAATTGAGCGCTCGATGTGGAGGGTCGAACTTCTGCAATGGTTCGCTCCACACCAGTCTCGATGATTCTTTGCACTGCCTCGGGGAAAAGCTTCACAAACCTGTCGTCCGCAGTGATTAAGAACAGGTCGCGTCGTTGTTCAGCGATCGCATGTAGGACGTCACGGTCCGAACCGGTCCGATGTGCCAGAAGGCCGAATGTGAGGAGCTCAGCGGGGCGCGAAATGAACTCACGAATCATCTGACGAATCATTTCGGTGATCAGACGATCCCAAGCATCCGACACGACGTTACTCCAGATGGACCGAGCTACTATGCTTTGCCGCTTTGTCGGGTTCAGCGCTTTGGCATCTGCCGCCGCTTATCCCAGTGCCTGAATCCAATTATCTTCTTGATGTGGAGTTCGTATTCTCTCGCTTGGCGATTGGTCGTGATCTTATGGATCAGCACAGTGACTTCCGGAACCGGCGGGTTCATTCCGTTGATCAAGCGCAGCTCAAATGGCACGGTGACGCTCTTCAGGCGCTTGGTCCAGTAGGGCTTGATCTGGCGGTACTCGATTTTCTTCGTGCCCGCGATGATCTCTGCTAGCCACTCCCGCTTAATGGCGGTCGTCAGCCTGTCACACTTCTTCTGCATGGTCGCTCCTCACAGACACTCGTGGTCTAAACAATCGCTCGCGTCCGGATGTCATCCAAAACTCCTATCAACTGAGTCACCTGTTCTGGACTGAACACTCCTTCTACTCCTCTGGGACTGAAGTCTGTGAAAGGTGAATCGTAGAGTTGAGCAGCGCGCATCCAGCCGCTCTGCGTGAGATAGTCAATGACCAGGCTGACGAACTGAATCTGGTTTGCGGTTAGGGCCTTCCCGCTAAGGAAGCCGTCGAAGGCGCGCTTCGCCGCCTCTCGGTCCAGGCCCACCATGGAACGCACAAAGAGGCCAAGACCGTCACCGGAACGCACTTTGCTTATGTCGTCCGCTGTGCCTGCGCCAGCTTTGAACAGCATTTTCTCCAGAGCGTTCAAGTCCTCCTCAGTCAAAGATTCATTGAAACGGAGCTTATGGATGACCGGATCGTTCTCATGGGCTTTAAGGAATTGCTGTGTTTTTTCGCGGAATCGTTCTGCGTCGTGTCCGCTATGGAACCCCGGCAGCGCGATCTCCTGCTCGTCCCCCATCGAATCCATGAAGTCCGTGTAAATGGTCGGCCGCTTCGTCTTTTCGATGAACTTCACCAAACTGCGCAGTCTCTTGCGGACATCCTCCAGCATGGTGGTCGTTATGTCCTGCCAATATTCCTCGGTCTGCACCTCGATGATCAGCTCCAGCTCCGACCGTACCATTGGGATGCTGGCTTTCTCTTCCAAAGCACCGGCAATATCCCGCACGTCCTTGCTCCACCGGGTGAATGACTGCTCGTGCCGTAGAAGTCCGAGCTGTAGGCGCAACATCAATAGGTCGAACTGCTTCGCTTCCTGATCCTCGTCCGCCAGTTCGGACGGCAAGCCAGCCACATCGCTGGCCAACTCATTCCTCTCGTCCAGGCCGAGGGTGTCCCATGCCTTTGCCTCCGCGTACTTCTCTACCAGCTTGCGTCTTGGGCGGACGATGAAGTTGTTCACGTTCATCTGTTCAACTTCCTGGCGCAGCCGCTCAGCCACTTCCTTCCGCAGTTCGTTCTTGCCCTCAGGATCCTTCTGTTTGTCGAGTTCGGCGATCAGTTCGACGCGGCTTGCAAAGAGCTTCTTGCTCAGCGATTCGCTCCCTGATCCGGCAACCGTCTCCGGGTTCTGGCTGAAGAACTCCAGGTTTTGACAGTAGTCGAAAACATAAAAGTATTTCTTGTTCCTGCCCATCCCAAACAGGTCTGGTCGCAGGCGCGTACCGCGGCCGACCATCTGCCAGAACTTCGTTTTCGACCTCACCATCTTGAAGAACACCAGGTTCACGATCTCCGGGATGTCAATGCCGGTATCTAGCATGTCCACCGAGATCGCGATGTGCGGCGCACGGGCCGGGTTCGAGAAGTCATCAATGAGCGACTGCGCGTACTCCACCTGAAAATCAATCACGCGGGCGAAGTTGCCCTTGTAATGCGGATAGTTCTTGTCGAACCGGTCGGCAATAAACTGCGCATGGTCATGATTCTTGGCGAAGATGATGGTCTTGCCCAGGCGGTCACCGTTCGCCACCTTCATGCCGCGCATCATCAGGTGCGCCAGGACCTTGTCCACGGTATCTTCGTTGAACAGCCAGCGGTTGAGGGCCTCGGGCTCGACAGTCCGCGGGATGTTGCCGTCTTCGTCCCATTCAATCGCGTCCCAACGTTCCTTCTCTTCGTCGCTCAATTGGTCGTATTTCAGCCCTTCGCGCTGGAACTTCAGCGGGACAGATACAGCCTTCGGCGGGACCAAAAAGCCGTCTTTCACTGCCTCGTCCAAGCCGTAGTTGTCAGTCGGGACGCCATCTTCCAGATCGAACAAACCGTAGGTGTTGTGGTCCACTTCGTTCTTAGGTGTCGCTGTCAACCCGACCAGGAACGAATCGAAGTACTCAAAGATGGCGCGGTACTTCTGATAAACCGAGCGGTGGGCCTCATCAATAATGACCAGATCGAAGTGGCCGGGACCGAACTGTCGCCGGCCATCTTTGGTTTCATCAATCAGGCGGAGTATGGTGGGATACGTGGACACCAGCACTCGCGCCTCAGCAATCTGCTCGGGATGTTCGAGCACATTTACGGCAGCCGCGGATGGCAATTGCGTCTTGAAAACATTCGTCGTCTGTCTCACCAGTGCGATTCGATCCGCCAGGAAGAGAACGCGCTTTACCCAGTTGCAGCGCATCATCAAATCGCATAGAGCAACCACTGTGCGCGTCTTGCCGGCGCCGGTCGCCATCACGACCAAGGCCTTGCGCTCGTGGTCTTTCTCGAACGCCTCGCCAATGCGCCGGATCGCCCGCTGCTGGTAGAAGCGTTCGACGATTGCCTCATTAATCTCGGCAACGCCCAGGCTGGTCCGCGTGCTGCGTCGCTGAACCAGCCGTTCCAGTTCGTCTTTCTTATAGAAGCCCTGCACACTGCGCGGCGGATAGTTGTGGTCATCCCATATCCAGTGTTCGTAGCCGTTGCTGTAGAAAATGATGGGACGCTGCCCGAACTGCTTCTCCAGACAATCGGCGTAGAGCTTGGCCTGCTGCTGGCCCACGCGGGCATCGCGCTTGGTGCGCTTCGCCTCGACCAGTCCCAGCGGCTTGCCGTCGTCTCCCCAAAGCACATAATCCACAAAGCCCTCGCCCTGCGCGTTGGGCATGCCGGTCACCGGATATTCGCGGTCCTGCTTCTTATCCAGGGCCCAGCCCGATTCCTTCAGGAGCAGGTCGATAAAGTAGTCGCGCGTCTCGGCTTCGGAGTAGTTGTGTTCGTCCGGCGTGGCCTCGTTCTGTTTCTTGATCGCGGCAATCTCGGCGCGCACACGTTCGAGTTCGGCATCAAGCGCAGCTTTGCCCGTCAGCAGTTCGCTGAGTTTGGAATCTTTCTCCGCCAGTTGTGCTTCGAGCGTTTGGAGTTGCGCCAAAGTTTGCGGCGAGACAGGCGAAGTCTTCGGCAGCAGCAGCGGATCAAAAGTCAGATCGAAAGCCTGGCCACCCGCTGGCTTCTCCGCTTTGGAATATGTTCGCGCCAGCCAGAAGCAGATATGAAACAGCTCGCGCACCGCCGTCATCGAGTCCAGTTGCTGCAATGGCTTGTGGCTGTGCGCGGCCAGATTGCCCAAGTCTTTAATCAGCTTGGCCTTGATGAAGATTTTCTGACCAACCGTCGCTTTGAAAGTCGGCTCGTGGATGAGCGCGCTGAGATTGTCCTGATAGGGCAGCTTGAGCGCGGAGTCGCTCTTGTAAAGCCACGTCACGGCTAGCTCCAATGTCCGCCGAGCGTAGAAACAAGCGGCGCGCGGGTCGGGGATGACCAGGGCCTCGGCTTTTTGGCCTTCGGCGAAGAGATGTGGCCACTCGGATTGGAGAAACCAGAAGTTGCTCATTTCTTTTGAGGGCATCACAGCTCTCCTCGGAAGGCACGATGCTGAAGGACGCAGAAGAGGGCGTCCATCTTGGCCAGCGAGGCACGGTGCGCGGTTCTCAGGTTCTCAATGGCGGCGATGCGGTGGGCAAATTCTCGTTGGAGATCGCGTGGTGGCAGGATGACTGTTGTTTCCGAGAGCTGCTTGATGTTGAGGGTCGGTTGGCTGACCGTTCGTAACTCATTCGTGAAGTGGCGCTGAACGAAGTCGGTCTTGAGATAGGCGGCCACGAAAACGCGGTTGGTTGTCTCCGCTAGCGGGATGCGAGCAACTGCTCGCGCGATGTTAAAGCCCTTAACCGACTCGTCGGCCATTGCGACAACACCGGTGGACCCCACGCAACTGACTAAGACTTCATCACCGCGAAGCCGAGAGCGTTTGTAGCTTGCCTCTATGGTCGGAGCGATCGTTTTCAAAGCCGCATGATTCACGCGGCCCTCAAGAAGATCGCCAACGCGAACTAGTGGAACACCGCCAGCAAAGTCATCGCCTGGCTGAACGACACCGTAGTTGATGGTGTCGTCGTCCCGCACAAGCGAAGCAAGTGGCTTGGTCGGCCACGCTTTCGGATTCGTGGTTGGGTCGCCGAAGAGATCGAGGAAGATGGATTGGGTGAGGGTGTCGAGTTGGGCGAGGGCGGCAAGGCGCTTGGCTTGCAACGCTTCCGCTCGATCCAGCACTTCTGCAACCCGCCGCTGTTCCGCCAACGGCGGGAGCGGAAGCGGTAACCTGAGACAGCGATCTGTGCTGAGGTTTGAGATATTCGTCGTCTGTTGACCAAAGCTCCGAACTGTTGTTTGAATGCGATCGGATGAAAACCAACGGAATAGGAATCGTGGTTCAGCTTTCGTGCGATGCGGGCGAAGCACGGAAACGAAGCCGCCAAATGTCGCTCGCCACGGGAGGTCAGGAATCCAGCAGCATTTACCGACAAGATTCCAACTGTTAGCACTTGAGACTAGAATGTCTCCCGTTTCAAGAAACTGATCCGCACGTTTCACGAATCGTCCGTCCACGCCCCACACGTCAGAGCAGTCGAGTTCCGACTGAACGTTTTTCGTGCGCATGCAAGCAACCGAGCCGGGCGTGCCAACTGGAACTACGTCATCCGGCTTGAAGTTGATGCCGCGCACAAACTCAGCAACATCACCTAGCTCGACCACCTTCCACGCACTCACTTCAGCATCCCCTCCAAGTCCTTCATTCCCTGCTGAATCTCTGCCTCCAGCTTGGCGAGGTCGGCAAGGATTTCCTTCGGTGGACGGTGCTCGACCTGTTCGTGGACAACCGCTTTATAGCGGTTGAGGCTGAGGTCGTAGCCCTGCGTTACTAGGTCCGCCTTGGGCACGCAGAAGCTCTGCGCGGTGCGCGGGCGCTTGCGCTCCTTGCTATCGCGCTGTTGCCATCGGGCGAGGATGTCGGGCAGGTTGTTCTTTAGGCGATCTTCACCGGTCAGCTCGCTCTTGGGCCCGACGCCCAGTTTGTCTTCGGTCATTAGCGGCGTCCGCTTGTCGTCCAACGACCAGCCGTCGGCTTCCAAGTCGTAGAACCAAACCTGATCGGTGCCGCCGGAGTTGGTCTTGGTGAACAGCAGGATGGCGGTGGAGACTCCAGCGTAGGGTTTGAACGCGCCGCCGGGCAACGAAATCACGGCGTCAAGTTTCTGGTCCTCGATCAGCATCCGGCGCAGGCTCTTGTGCGCATTGCTCGATCCGAACAGAACTCCATCCGGCACGATGACAGCGGCTCGCCCGCCCGGTTTGAGCAGCCGCAGAAACAGCGCCAGAAAAAGCAGCTCGGTCTTCTTGGTCTTGACCACCTGCTGCAAGTCCTTGGCGCAGCTTTCGTAGTCGAGCGATCCGGCAAAAGGCGGATTCGCCATCACCAGCGTGTATTTCTCTTCTTCGCCGGCGTGATCCTGGGAGAGCGAATCGCGATAGATCACGTTCGGGTTCTCCACCCCGTGCAGCAGCATGTTCATGCTGCCGATGCGCAGCATGGTGTTGTCGAAGTCAAAGCCGTGGAACAAGTCACGATGGAAATGCTGCCTCAGCTTTGCGTTGGTCAGCACTTCGGGATGCCGCTCACGCAGCGATTCGCCTACGGCCACCAGGAACCCGCAGGTTCCGCAGGCCGGATCGCACACGATGTCCGTAGGCTTGGGCTCGACCATCTCGACCATCAACCGGATGATGTGGCGCGGCGTGCGGAACTGGCCATTCTGCCCGGCCGTGGCGATCTTGCCCAGCATGTACTCGTAGAGATCGCCCTTGGTGTCGCGGTCCTCCATCGGGACTTTGTCGATCATGTCCACGACTTTGGCGAGCAGCGCAGCCGTAGGAATGGTGAAGCGCGCCCCCTCCATGTGCTTGGAGTAGGTGGTCCCGTTGCCGCCCAGGGTCCGCAGCCAGGGAAAGACATGCTCGCCGACGATGGCGTACATGTCCCGCGGATCGAAATTCTTGAACCGGCTCCAGCGGAAGTCCTGGAAGGGCCGCTTCTTGCTGTCTTTACCTTCGGGAAAGAAGCGCTTCTGCATCGGCTTCTTTTCCCGGTTGGCCTTCAGTTCCTCGGCGGTTTCCAGCTCGTCCAGACGCTTGAGGAAGAGTAGGTAGGTAATCTGTTCGATGACTTCGAGCGGATTGGAGATCCCGCCCGACCAGAACGCATCCCAGATGCGGTCAATTTGATTGCGAATTTCGCCGGTAAGCATAGGGTTCTTTAGCTGGAACTGGTAATCGTGAAGGATCGCGGGCACAGTTGCCGTGACCTCAGCAGCGTTGGGGAAGGAACAGGAATTATCCCACAGCGGCAAACGTTCGATCTAATTGCTCGAACTCTGTCAATAGTTTCGTGACGAGTGACTGGATCGACGGCAGAAAGTACGCCCTGAACTTGTCGTGTGAATTCTCGGCGCGACTCGGACGAATGACGAGCTTCTGGTTTCGCTTGCTCCCAATACGCTCAACGTCCGGAAGCGGCATTAGCCATGCTGCGGTAATCGTGGTCATTTCTTCGTTGAGAAGAACGCCCAGCAGTCTAGTGACGCCTTTATTGCGCAAAGCGACCTCCCGTACCTCGAAGTGAACTACGTCGCCGCGCTCTTCGCACCCGCTCCTCTTAAGTGTCTTCGTGCGCGCTTTTACCTGAAGGGGCAAGGCCCGGCCAGTCGTCTTGTCGTAGAGAAGCAGGTCGATACCGTAATCATCAGCCACCGGGCGAAACGGCACTAGCCGACCGCCGGAGACGATCAGCAGAGCATTTATGACCAGGTTCTCTGCGAGCAGACCTATCTGGGTGCTTGTGAGCCTCATTTTCTTTGTGGCTGCTCCTGCGGGTGCCATTTTGGTTCTCCACGGATCGAATCCGATGTTGCCAACTTATCCTCACCAGAAGTGAGGACCTTAAGGGACTCACATTTGGCTCGACTAGTCTGGAATGAACAGCCGGCCCGCGTCTTCGCGCAGTTGCCCACGCTCGACCAATTCATCAGCGACTTCCACGATGTGATCACAAGCCTCTACTGTGGCTCGATCGATGCCGAACAGTCTCGCGACTCCTCGTCCAAGTTCAGATCTCAGAACGCCAAACTGATCCTCGACAAGGTACAGGATGGCAAGCGCAATCTCGTCGCGGTGAATCCACTCCAGCGGTCGCCTGAGCGAATCCGCGGGAATTCGGAATGTGCTTAATTGAGCGTTCGCCTTCCAAAGGAAATTACGTTGGCGCCGCCGCTCGATCTGCTTTCCGTGGACCGCAATGACAATAGCTTCTCCAATGTTCGATTGGACGTTTGAACCCGCGCGATCCACTCCACATATCTCCTTCACCCGCTCCGCTAAGAGGTCCTCGTGGATAGGGCCTTCGGCTTCCACTACTCGAACAATCAGGTCGGCTAATCGCTGGGCATTGCGCGGCTGGATCAACAGGTCGCGGTCGGCAGTGGCGACAAATTTTCGGTACGGCGTGCCCGGCTGATAGCGGCGTTCTAGTGCAGGCGGATCGGCATGGTCAGATCGCACCGGCGAAGAAGGAGAACTCGAAACAGGCGGTGGATCGCTTGGTTGGGACACGCCCTGGACAGACTCCTCGACAGGCCGGGCTTCGGCCAAGCTAAGACTGAAAAGAACCCGTTCAATTGCACGATCTTGATCGTGAAACCACTCCGTTGACCATACGCGGTGGATGCGCCATCCCATCGACTCCAAGACGCGTTGTCGAAGAATGTCGCGGTCACGCGCAGTGCGTGTGCTGTGATAGGTCGCTCCATCACACTCGACGCCCAGCACGTATCGAGACGGGTCCCGCGGGTCACGCAGCGCCAAATCGATGCGGAATTTGCTGGCACCCACCTGCTGGTCAACCGTCAATCCTCGGTCGCGGAGGGCGGTCGCAACGGCATCCTCGAAATCGTTGGTTTCCTCGGCAGTAGGAATCGAGGGAGGACGAGGCAGTTCGCAGTGTCTCTCCGCATACGCGATGAAATCACGCAGTGCAACAGCGCCCCGATTGTTTGGGCTGATACCGCCGAGTTCGTGCGATCTGATACCCGTTACCAAGGTCGTCTGCCACTTGGCGCGTGTGATCAGGACGTTTAGGCGCCGCCAGCCGCCCTCCATGTTCAGAGGGCCAAAGTTCAAGCTCAAGTGGCCATTTGCATCCTTCCCGTAACCGACGCTGATCATCATTGCATCCCGCTCATCGCCTTGTACGTTCTCCAGCGATTTCACGAAAAAGGGCTCATGCAATGAGGAATCCATAAGCGGAAGAATGTCGGGACGCTGTTCTAAGGCCTCGGCGATCGCGTCCTCAATAGCCTCCTTTTGTTGTGCGTTCATGGCGACAACGCCGAGCGACCGATTTGGAAACCGAATGAAGTGCTCTATCACTAACTCGGCTACCCTACGCGCCTCAACGCGATTGGTGCGACTGCGACCGCGATCCCATACACCATCAGGCACACATTCCAATCGAACGCCCCGACCATCGGTGTCAGTACAAGCGGACGGAAAGGTCACGAGCCGATTTTCGTAGAAAAAAGCATTCGAGAACTTGATCAGCCGCTCATCCCTGCTGCGGTAGTGCCATTTGAGGTATGCCTCCCTGAAGAGCGGCACCGTGGCGACAGCATCGTCAAGCAGAGATTCAAGAGGCTCGTCGGCGACCCCGGCATCTCCATCAACGCTCTCGTCATCCTCGTCGAGTTCGAGCTGCGCCCTGAAAAATGAGGTTGGCGGCAGCTGATTGCGGTCGCCGGCGACCACTACCTGTTTCGCACGCAGGATGGCAGCAATGCCTTCGGGTGTCGGTAGTTGTGAAGCCTCGTCGAAAACCACAAGGTCGAATGTTACGCTGCCCGGTTTGAGGTACGTGGAAACAGAAATCGGGCTCATCAACATGCAGGGCTTTAACGCCTGGAGCGCATGGGGAATCTCGGCGAAGAGCTTGCGCAATGGCTTAATTCTTTTTCGTTTCTGCAATTCGCGCCTGAGCACGCCCACCTCACTCCCGGCGATGGTTGACTGTGCCGCACGCAGGCGCCGAGCCGAATCAGCCGCCTTACCTTGAATGTGAAGAGCGACCAGTGCTCGAACTAAGCTATCGAGTGATTCAAATTTCTTCACCAGCTCTTCGCGTTGCGCGGCACTAAATGTGGTCAGCACGTCAGACTGGGCCATCACGGCACTTATCCAGAGCTGATAGAACCGGCGCTCAAAAGCGTCAGGCGCGCACTTGGCGCTTATTGAGCCAAGACCGGCCACAAACGCGCCTAAACCAGCCCTGTCACACTTCTGCAGCGACCGTTGAAGGGCAACCCATTCCTGGATTAGGGAGAGGTTGTCAAGCAACTCAGATGCGCGGTTAACGAGCGCTTTGCTGCCCGTGCATTCAGCAGTCACACCATCGTCGAAGCCCCCCGGCCAATATCGATCCAGCCGCTCGACTGCGTGACGGAACGCTTCAGAAAGGACTTTCGGAACTTCGCCGGTTGCGTGACGAAAGGGGTCCGAGAGCTCGATCGACCGTACAGCCTGCTTTTTGATTGCGAGCAGTATGCCCATAAGTGTCGCCGCTACGCGGCATCTCTTTGCCGCCCGCAACAGGGCCTCATGGTTGCGGATCTCCGAAGGTTCGGCTTCGATGGCAAGTTCCGCCCGATGAGCCGCAAACCAGCTTTCGATTTTCAGCAACCGGCAAACGATTTCGTGGAGACGGACGGCGACGGAATACGTGGTTTTTACGCCGGCTCTTGCGGCGGACATTCAAAACCGCAAAAAGAGATTGAGGCGCCGCCTGCGAGACAAGGGATTGGTTACCGCCCGCAGGAAGAATACCGAGACCTATGAAGAATCGCACTCCTGAAGAGACTCGCAACAGAATCAATCGCATATCAGAAGCGCTCTTTGGAACGCCCGATGAAATTGGCGAGGAAGAAGCGGAGCAGCTGTTGAGCGAGGCTGGACTCGACCCTGAAGCAATAAAAGAGCGTGTCTATAAACGGCTATATGCAGAAGCACAACAGTTTTGGATGGCAAAGAAAGAATTACCCCCGCTGTTGAAAAAAGCGTTACGGGACCTGCGCCCGCTGTCCGCGCCACCTCGTAACGAATCCGAGTTGGCACGTCAAGCAAAAGCCGGTGTCGAGCGAATTGTAGAGAAGGCAAAGGTATTGGCGTCGGCGCTCGTGCCAGACGCGCCATTAGAATTTGCCGAGTCATATCGGAAAAAGCAAGGTCTGACCGAGAGAGACAGAAAATCTCTTAGCGCAGTGCAGGAACAAATAAAGAGAAAAATCGAGCGGCTCAAACGCAAAGATGACGAAGGTTGACCCAGGACCGGCATATGCGAAGGCGCTTCTTGCCGAGTTGAAAGTTTCCGGACCGGCGAATGCCCGCAGTGTTGCTAAAGAGCTCCAACTGGATGTCAATGAATTGGACGTAAAAGGCTTCGACGGTGCCCTTGTGCGAGCGAAGGGAACACCTTTCGCCGCGATTATCGTGAGAGATTCGATTCGGGAATCCGGGCGCAAGAACTTCACGGTTGCCCATGAGATTGGCCATTTTGTTCTTCCTGGTCACGAAAACGCCGATCTCGTATGTACATCAAGCGAGGTCGGCAACTGGTCAGATTCAGCAAAGGAATTTGAACGGGAGGCGAACGAGTTCGCTGCCGAATTGCTGATGCCCGAAGTTGTCGTGCGACAGATTATGGGTAGATCTGAACCGTCGCTTGAGTTGATTGGGAAGATCGCTTCCTCATGTGAAGCCTCCATGTCAGCAGCGGCCTGGCGCTTCTGCCACCTCACGGGTCATCGCTGTGCCATCGGCTGGTCCGGGGCTGAAGGGAGTTCATGGTCGAGACGCTCAGAAGAGTTCAGATTTGGGATAAGTCTCGCAGGAGCAACGCGCCAGGGGACATTCGCTAATGACTGTTTCGCTGGTCGCGATACTCCAGACCGTCCAGAACCAGTTTCCGCTGACCTATGGTTAGACAGTCACAATGTCGCAGCGGGTGCCCGCATCTGGGAACAATCGAAGGCGCTACCCTCATACTCAAGCGTCCTAACGCTGCTCTGGATAAAGGAAAGGGTCGAGATTTACTCCGATTCCGATGAGGAAGCTGGTCTAGATGAGCTCGATCCCGAGCAATTCACGATGAATCGGCGTCGATGGCCGAGATAAAGCGACGGCTCCGTGCTCCCGCAACCATTGTTGAAAGAGGGATACCGCGCTGCCGCCCCGCCGCGCTTTCAAGAATGGCTCCTGAACCTTTTTGCCTTCGCGTCGACTGACTGTCGGACACCAATAGCCTTCAATTTAACAGGCTCTTATGTGACTTCTGCGAGCCAAGTGTGTGCCAAGTTTCCTGGGAAATGGGACGAGGGCTGCACCGTCGACTCCGCTTCGATCACCTTACAATTCTTGAGTGGTGGATCGCATTCCGTGCTCGTGCGTGACCTGTCCCAGCTGTGGGGCTTGGGTTGGTCGTTAAAGGGAAGACTCTCGAAGACGATAACAATAATAAGGAGAAGCTGAGCGCCATCTGTCCGGTGCCGGACTGTGGTAAGGAATTTGTTTTTTACCTGGATTGGAACAATCGAATCATCTTTGTGCCAGACAGCAAGACTGTCGATGGGAGAAGAATGATCCCGATGAGCGATCGCGCATACGAAGTGCTCCGGGCCCGCGCCGCAGGTAGGGGTTACAAGACGACTGTGACCATGCCTCTCGACGTCTGGGAGGATGAGTGGAAACAATAAGCCTGCGTGTTGGCGCCCCTACCGTGCCGCCTTTACCGAGTCACGGATTGACCGCGCCTCGTACAGTTCGAGACCGCAGTCGAGAGCCAGCTTGAAGAACTCTTCTGCGGAATCGTCGCCGCGCAGCCTGTGACCTCTGGTGAGCTGTCTTGCGAACGCGCCGAGCGGAACAATGTCAGAAGAGGTGACAGGCCCCATGTCCGCAATCTTCTGCCGGAACGCTTCGATCACCGCAGGCGGCAAGTCCGGCCCGTACAGGAAGTAGTGCAGGTATTTCAGAAAATGGGGATGCCTGAAGATAGCCTCGCCATGCGTGCCGCTTTTCTCGAAAATCTGGGCACGCGAACGGCCCCTGCCCCCCACGTTGAAATCGGGATCGGTAAAGTATTTTGACCTGACATCCGGAATTGCCTTACGTGCGATCAGCGATTTCATCAACCCGAGAGCAGCTTCGCCGACCGCGTTCCAGTGTTCCGGGTCGTGTTTCTCGTTAGACGCAGGAGCGAAGTCGATCCGGCCAAGCAGCGCTTTTTCTTCGACCATCAGTTCGATGCAATTCATCAAGAGCTCCAATGACGATCCGCAGCCGTAAGACGATATCGCAGCTGGGGCACCGCACACCGACGAAGCCTTCCTATGCTACGACGAGTAGGGACAGGTTATCTATCAGGTTGCCGGCAGTTCAGAAAACGAACTCCAGAGCGAGGCACCGCGGAGCGCACCCAGAGCAAAGCCCAGCCCCCGAAAAACCGGCAGAACGAAGCAAATCGAGAAAACGATCTGGAAAGCGTACGAAATTCATCTCGACTTTTGCGAGCACTGCGTGTGAGATGAAAAACCCCCGCGCTGGTCACGCGTGTTTATGGGATTAGCGCGCCTGACGACTCGTCCCGGCGCGGTCCATCTTTGATGTATATGCTTGGGCAACGCCGACACTGGATGCTATCGGGGTGGACTCTGCCGTTGTTGGCACTACGTCCTCCGAGGACGCTATTGCCTTTGTATCCGCAATACGGACAGGCTCTCAGCGGTTTGCAGTAGTCGGGGATCGGACCGAGTGCGAAGGTAGAGGCTGCGGCCGCAACGGTGAAAACCCGCGCCAGGAAGGCTCTTCGGTTCATCGCTTCAACGCCTCCATATCCAGTATAGCAAAGCGTTTTTGCTAAAAACCGGCCCTTTTTGCGGTGATAGAATGACTGACCTGACCGGCGAATTGTACGAGAATGGTGTGAGAAGGAACCAGGAGAGATGGCATGTGGGTTCGTTCACGTTGTGCCACGGCGAGCCGAAAACTCGAACTTCAACGACCATGAAAAAGACGACAGAAGAAGCAGTTCGAAAAGCAGCCAAACAACTAGCCGAAAAGCAAGACACCCGCCATTGAGGAAAACCTGCTGCATGTGAGCGCCGCTGTTTGTCGCATTCCGTGCCCGTGTGAAAGCTGTAGGGAAAGCAGAGTCTGAAAACCGTAAAACAGCTAGTCTGGAAAGCGCACGAAAATCATATCGATTTATGCGAGCAATGCGCGATGTGCGAACAGAAGTGACAACGTGGACCCCTGTATTGTGGGCATGTTTCTCTCTGGTGCTGCAATCGGGTTAGGCCCCAGTTCAGAAAACGAACTCCCGGAATAAGGCGCCGCAGAGCGCACCCCAGAGCAAAGCCGAGACCCCGAAAAAACGATAGAGCAGAGTCAGCCTGAGCGTCTGCGGCCTGTCCTGCCTTACCAGAACAGCGGCCTGCCGTGCTCGCCGACGTGACGCAGCCGACACCGGCACAAATCATCTCTTTTGGTAGCCTTTTCTGGACAGCAGCGAGCCTATTGTTACTACCTAGTACACAGTGCAAACCGACCGCTCAGTCGGTCGTTTTTGTAAGTCCTTTGTTCTCATCATCATGCCTGGCGCCCGCCTGAGCCGTCGAGCCTTGTATGTTGTTGATTCGATGCGAGTTCGAAGAGGGGGGATAGGCGCCCTAAAAATGAAATCCCACTCAATCCCGTAGCGTGCGCCGTCAATACACGCATTTCCGCGAAATGAATTTCATTTTTCCCAACTTCATTTTCGGCCAGCGGAAAGCGCTCCCAGCGGGGAGTGGCTCATACCCGAGCCGCCGTCACCTGATCGCGAGGGGGCAAGAAACCGGGCGGGTGTGGACCGCCATGATATCCCCCTTTGCCCGGCTGCGGGATCTCCAATCCGCGCTGCTAACTGGGAATAACCGAGCTGCCGAAGAGCCGAAACCGGGCGGTTCGGAAGCCAAAACCGGTTGTCTGGGCAGCTGCATCATAAGTCCACAAGAAACACACCACCTTATCAGCCAGCCCCCCACTCGCGATTCCGGAAACGGATGGAGGGATGGAGATTCCTCTCAAGAGCAAGAGCAAAACCAAGTGCAAGAACCGATTCGCGGAACCGTACGCGGAGATGCAGAGGAGTCAGGACAACTTTTACTGGTCGCAAATGTTGAAGCATTTACCTGAGCAAATACGTGGTCCGGTTCCAAACAAGAAAGAGCGAGAACAAGTGATACGGCACTTGCGGAGTAAGCGCTCGTTAGAAATTCAGCGCTATTTCAACGCGATGCGTGACTGGATTGGCGAGCGAGAAATGCGGACTGAAAACCGTCGATTCCAGTGGTTCGCCTCAATCGCCTTGAGTTGCCTCACAACATCCCACCTTAGGCGACAACCGTTGTCGGACACCGAGCAGCATGTCTCGGCCCACGTTTGCAAAGTCCGGTTAGCCGACCAACCGGGAACTACTCCAATCGTGGACACAAGCGCGTTTCCCCAGTACGGATCTGGTGAAACTTCCGAGAAGAGGACTTCTGGCCCCAGGAGCCGCGCGGCCCGGCGGATTTTGAGTGCACAGAAGGGTTCTGCTCCGTTTGGAAAATTTTCTACTCTACTCTATTTCTCAACAGGTTACAAATCAGTCAAGTTGCCCCTTTCTGACCCAATCCTCACCGTTTTGACCATGGAACTACTGCAGTTTTACTACAGCGACACATGGGTCGAATGCGCCCACACAGTAATGTACGAATCGGCATCATTCCGAGACGTCCATGCTGTCTATTCCATAAAGTTTGCCGATCAGGCCGAAGCCCCATCCCAATGCATAAAGGCAATAGCTTACCCAAGTAGCGATTCTGTAGAGCCTTTCCTGGTGTGTCCTCGCAGCCTGCGCATCAGCGAGTGTTGCAGATGTTAAATTGTCGACGCGACGGTACAGGTCCGAGATTCCAGTACTGAGTTGGAAAGTTGCGGATGTGATCGCCTTGGCGTCTTCAGTTGAAGGCGATCCATCAGCACTTTCGTTAACTACGGCGCGCGCGGTGAGTTCGCCGATATGCCGAAACGCTACTTGTTCCCCTTGAAGTTGGTCCAGATTCTTCTTTAGGTCTGCTTTGTGCGGTTCCTGCTGTGGCAGCCTATCCATAAGGGACGATAAATTGTCGCATAACAGCAGTTCAGTGCTATAAACCGCCGGTGAGTACCGAGAGAAAGCCTTTCACGATGTCGGAAACGGGCGAGACAGGCGTAGAATGGTATAGTTTTCGAGCTCAAAAAGAAAATTCCCGTTGACAGCAGATTCGTTTGGTTAGTGCGAGGAGGTGACATTGAAAGCGTGCCGGCTCTCCATAGCTGCTGTACTCATCCTTTGCGGTCAAAGCTTCGCTCAGGAAAGACCGTCCAAGGGTCCTGAACCTAGTAGGCTAACGCCTCCGCAAAAGGTCTTACCCAACAAAGAAGATTCGGACCTTGAAACTCAGAACCGGCTCAACCGGCTCGCCCAGATGCGGCGTGAACACTCGGATGCAACCGGAAAACTGCGCCCTGACCTTTTCGCGAAGGGCCTGGCCCAGATGCGCCGCATGAAAGTCGTCCATCAAATTGGCGGCGGCGTTGAAACCCAGCCCGGTAAGCAAGCCTCAGGCGGGTCCGACGCCGGGCCATCATCCGTATTAACGGTGCACAAATGAGGCGATGCATCTGCGCGGTTGTGTTGACTACCTTCGCAAGCCTGCCCGCCACTGCCAATGGACAGGACTGGATCCAGATCGGCCCCCAACCGATCCAGGGCCAGGGATTCTCCACACTGCCGAACGCCACGGCTTCCGGCATTGTTACGGGCATCGCGATTGATCCGAGCGGCCCGTCGGATTCCACCATCTACATTGCCACTGGCGGCGGAGGCATCTGGAAAACCAGCAATGGAGGCGCCGCCTGGAACGTCACCACTGACTCCATGCCCACCCTAACAATGGGAGCCGTGGCGCTCGATCCTTCCAATCCGTCCATCGTTTACGCTGGCGTTGGGGGCCCGTGGTGCTGCTTTGAGGGCGGAGGACTCTACACGTCCCAGAACGGGGGAGATCAATGGGCTGCGCAGAATCCGCGCGGCATCTTCAGCGGTGATCCCATCAATGCCATCGTCCTACCTGCTTCAGGCACGGTGCTTGTGGCTACGCCCAATGGACTGTATAAGTCAGTCGACGGCGGACAAAACTTCGGCAATAACTCGCCCCAGTTCAACAATGCGAGTCCTATTTCCATCGCGACGCCTAGAGGAAGCGTCACCCACGTCAACATCAGCGACCTGAGGCTCGACACCGCGACACCGACCACCGTCTATGTGGCCATCGACAACGAGGGCATCTACAAGTCCGTCGACTCCGGAACCACTTTTCCGGCCTCCGGCATGTTGCTGGGCCCTTCGACGTTTCCAGCAGCGGTCAGCAGCACCGGAGATGTATTCATCAAGTTCGTGCAATCAACTCAGCCCAACAACAGCACGTTTTACGCGTTTCTCTGTTCGGGCATCAAACTCCAGCCGTGCGCGCTTTTCAAGTCTATCAACGGTGGCGCGTCCTTCACCGCGGTGACCCTCACCGGAATCAGCATTAACCAGGGAGATTACGACCAGATCGTCGGTGTAGATCCGCAGGACGCACAACGCATCTACATCGGCTTAAGGCAGCTTTACTTTGTCGCGGATGGAGGAGCCAACGGTATCAGCACCCAAAATCAGATTGACAACAACGGGGCGCACACCGACGATCATGTGATTGTTTTTAGTCCGGCGAGCCATATCACCGCTCCTCCTCCGACGCAGGTCTATCTCGGCACGGACGGTGGAGTCGCTACGACAGCCACCAAGAGCAGCGCTCCCGGATCGCAGTGGCAGTTCCTCAACGGCGGCATCTCCTCGGCCCTGCTGTATGCCATAGATATCGGCCGCGGCAGCGGAGCCAACAACGTCTACAGCTACGGCGCATCCCAGGATAACGGTACATTTGTCAAAACTCCCACCGTAGCCAGTCCGGAGTGGCAGTTCCAGTGCTGCGGCGACAGCGGCAGCGTTGCCGTGGATCCCCTGAATCCACTCCATGCCCTCGCTGTGGATGACGGCTCCCTGGCATGCACGACCAATGCTCATGACTGGTTCAGCTGCGGCAATCTGCCCTCAAGCAAAATCGGGGCCAGTCTGGTTAGCTTCGATCCCAGCGGCGGAACTGTCTATGTCGCCAGAGGCTTTCAGCTCTTCCAAAGCAAAGATAACGGCTCGACATACTCGTCGATGCAGACCTTCTCGCAGAGCATCAGTGTGATCGCCCAGGTCAAAGGCAATCCAAACTTGCTCTGGGTCGGACAGGGGGACGGAACTATGCAACAGACCACCAACGCGCTGCTCGGCTCTTCTGCCACATGGACTAAAGTCACTGTCAGCGGTGCTCCCTCCAACCAGGCCGTCACCGGCGTCGCCATCGATCCCACTAACCAGTTGAGCGTAGTCGCCGTCTATCCCGGTTTTTCCGGCTCTGCCGATCCTCCGCAGCACGCGTTCCTTACCGTCAATGGCGGCTCGACCTGGCAAAACATTAGTGGGGTCGCTGGAGGCGGCGACGATAACCTTCCCGACCTCCCTCTGCATGCCGTGGTCGTCGTTCCTGCCACTAAGCCACACGCCATCGTCGTGGCCACCGATACTGGACTGCTCGAAACCGCCGACACTGGGAAAACATGGCGGATCCTCGGCAACGGGATCCCTTCCGTCGAGATCACAGGCCTGGCCCTCGATTCGGCCGTGACCCCTTTCGTGCTGCGCGCGTCCACGTGGGGCAGGAGCGTCTACCAGTTCGTCAATTCTTCGTGCGGCGGTGTTGGTCAGCCTTGCTGCCTCGGTTCCCCGTGCAATTCAGGCCTGGTTTGTGAGAACGTTGGCAACCAGACCGTTTGTAGCTGCGGAAATTTGAACCAGCCCTGCTGCCAACCCGGTAGTACATGTAGCCCTGCCTTTAGTTGCGACATTAACCAGCAGTGCACCTGCGGCGGCCTTAACGAACCTTGCTGTGCGGGGCAACCGCAGTGCAGCACCGCGACCATCGGCGGCAACACGGTCCCGCTTGCTTGTTCTACCAAGACCTTCACGTGCATCACGACTTGCCAGACCAACGGTTCGAATTGTTGTGGTAATACCTGCTATGGCGGGCTGGTATGCGTGGCGGGGAAATGCGAATGCGGCGGACTGGACCAGGAGTGTTGTGCGCCGGGAGGCACTTGCGGTTACGGGTTAACCTGTGCAGACGGTTTTTGCCACGGCACAAGTAGCTCGTGCGGCCAATGCAAAACACAGAATACCTCTTGCATCGATCTTTGCGGCCCACCGTCCTCCTCGCCACAGTATCAACAATGCTCATGCAATTGCAGCAACTTCCTATGCGATTGCTACAAAGCGAGCACTTGCGGTATTTCTTGTCCGATTCAGAACTGCGGCCCTCCTAGTGGCCCTTAGGCGGTTCTGTTCTGTCGTGTACTTAACGCGAGACACGCGAGCCGTCGGGAGACGAGTAATGAGAACCGAACTGCTTAGGACGATGCTTTTAATTCTCTTGCTTCTCGGGTCCATGACCGCGGTCGAGGCCCAACAGAAGAGCTCTGGGGAAGCAGATCTTGACTCCAAAGCCAACGCAAGGACCGTCAAGGCTGGTTCGGTGACAATCAACATGCCCGAGGGCATGACCAAGGATCAGGCTGATGCCATTCTCAACGAACTGAGACAGATCAGGCAGTTGCTTGAGAAGCAACAGAGCGCGGGCACCGAGGCGAAAGCGCAAGCTCAACAGCCACCTCAGAAAGTTAATATGAGTATTGGCAACGGCTGGTATTCTCTTGGTCGCGACGACGCACCGCTGACCGTAGTTGAGTTCACTGATTACCAGTGTCCCTTCTGTGGCCGTTTCCACACGGATACCTTTGCCGACCTGAGGAAGAATTATATCGACACTGGCAAAATCCGCTTCGTCAGCCGGGACTTGCCTCTCGGTTTTCATGAGAACGCGCTAAGAGCGGCGGAGGCGGCGCGTTGTGCCGGGGACCAAGGGAAATTCTGGGAAATGCGCAATGCACTGATTTCCAACTCTATAGATCTGAGCCAGGGTGCGATCCTCAAATATGCCCAGGCATTACCAGTGGACATGGGGAGATTTCGTCCCTGCCTAGAAGGAGAAAACCACAAAGCCGAGGTCCAGAAGGACGTTGCCGATGCTACTGCTCTGCAGATCAGCGGAACCCCAACGTTCATCCTCGGCAAGACTTCGAAGGGGAATCTCGCTGGCACGGTGATCGTCGGCGCGCAGCCATACTCCGCCTTCGACACCGCGATTCAGCAAATGTTGAGCGGGAATCAATAAGCACCAAGTCGGCGCTAGCTAGTAAGGTGGATTGGAAGTTCGATGTGTGCAAACATTCAGAACCCGTACTATCCTAGCGTGTCAAAGTGGAATTCAAGGAATCGCGACTGGATTAGAAAACTACGCATTCCTAACTCCAGGTATGGAAATCAAGAAGGCCAATCTTTACGGGGCTTCCACGGGAGCTGTTCTGGTCAGGTTTTCTAACGCCGCTACCGTAAACGTGACGTGGTCCACAAACGGGCTTGTGGGAGATCGACGGATCGTTTCCTCGAAGCGGACTTCTGGCCCGGAACCAATTTCCGGTTTGCGTGGCATCCAATTCTCAATGAGTGTAAACGCCCGATTTCTTCATCCTACGGTTTGATGATTTGGCGACGGCCGTCTTTGTTGGTTAGGGTAAGCGAGGTCTCTCCGCCCTCGGAGCTTAGCACGATGTAGGTGGGATCTATTCCCCCGCTGAGGTCAATCCCCGAGCCCTGCTCGGTTGTCGCAATCTTCACGGAAGGCCGACCATCGGGACGAATCAGCCGAAGTACGACCGCTTCGGGGAAGATCCTTTCGCCGTGCTCAGTAGGCGAACCATCCGCCCGGCGCGCCGGACCTTCGGGAATGACCGAAATGGACGCTCGCACTTTCCCTTGGGCATCGACGATCTCAAGCGCTCGTGCGCGAACTACTTGCTCAGCGCCGCTTGCTTGTACAGGCGCGGCGTGGTGGGACAGGACGAAAATCAGCATTCCAAGATTCACCAAGGTAAGCGCTGCCAGTGCATGCGTGTTCTTCATTGCGGCTTTCCTCGATTCGACTCGATGTCAGGGATTACGCTGGGCCGGGTACAGCGTTGTCGATTGTAGTACACATGGCTCCGACAAAGGAGGGCGTAGTTGGCGAAAAATCCCGATAGCACTCATTGACCTTGCGAGGGGGTTTTGAGCGCTTTCGCTTGTTCTCAACAGTTAGTGTGGAGCATAGTTGCCGTTGAACGGAGAAATGCGGGTTGCTGCTTCGATGAAACCACCGACCATTGAGGGCGTAGTTGAGACCAGTTTGTACGTCACGGACGTGGCACGTTCTGTTCAGGTTCTACTGCGAGGTGCTGGGGTACGCGCCTATCGATACGGACGAGCGGATCACGGCGATGAGTGACGCCAAATAGCCGGAGATTCTGTTGTGGCGCGCACGCGAGACGCGGCGGACTAACCACGTGTCTGCCCGCATCCTGGCCAGGTCCTATCGAAAATTGCGGGTCGGTCACCACAGCAACTACTGTCCAAAAATCTGACAGTATAAACATGCAATGGTCACACTTGTAAACGGCCAATATACGCCACGTAACCACCGTTGCTAATAGACGCTTCTATAGAGTTGGATTATAAGTGACCGCAAGTCGCCTTTCCCTGGTGTGGCAGGCATGAGGCGTTCCACAATGGGGTTTCTCCAACCTGAAAACGAAGTGGCGAGGCTCGACGCACTCGAGAGCTTCAAGATTCTTGACACACCGCCTGAGCGATCCTTTGATGACCTTACCTCTTTAACAAGCTATATCTGTGGAACACCAATCGCGTTCATCGGATTCATGGACTCGGATCGGCTATGGTTCAAGTCGAGAACCGGCTGGGATGTTCCCGAAGTCCCGCGTGACATGTCGTTCTGCGCCCACACCATTCTCCAATCCGATGCGCTCGTCGTATCCGACACGCTCACGGACGACGGGAGATTGGCAATTTGTCCCCTGGCAACCCATGGGGGTGTACGCTTCTATGCTGGCGTCCCGCTCATGTCGTCAGAAGGCTACGCACTAGGAACTCTGTGTGCGATGGACTCTATTCCACGCGGGCTAACACCCGGCCAGACCAACGCTTTACGAATCTTAGCGCGACAGGTTGTCAGTCTCGTCGAATCACGAACGCTAGCATCCACGGCTGTCCTCAGAGCCAGTTCCATCCAACAGGGCAGTGAGTTGAGTGATGAAACGCGAAAAGTTCTCGGATTCTCCTTCTGGCGAGACATTTCAGAGCAAAAGCGGGCACACGACGCTCTACGACGCAGTGAGCAGCGCCTGCAAGGCGTCATCGGCTCGGCAATGGACGCGATCCTCACGATCGACAGAAATCAGCGCATCATCGTGTTTAATAAGGCGGCAGAACAAATTTTCCGCTGCACCGCCTCCGAGGCTTTAGGGCAATCCATCGATAAGTTCATCCCCGGAAGATTCCGCGCGATCCATGGGCAACACATTCAGGGATTTGCAACGACCGGTGTTACTGCCCGGTCCATGTACTCGCCGGGCACACTGTTCGCTCTCCGGGCTGACGGGGAAGAGTTCCCGATTGAAGCGGCGATCTCCCAAGTGGAGTGTGACGGTGAGAAGCTCTTTACTGTCATCTTGCGTGACATAAGCGCTCGGCGGCGAATGGAAGCGGAACTATTCCAGGTACATAAGATGGAAGCTGTAGGGCAGCTGGCCGGCGGCATTGCCCATGAATTTAACAACTTTCTGGGGGTAATTCTCGGTTTCAGCGAACTTCTGTCTGAAGAAGCCGTGGAAAACGAAAAAGTAGGGCGGCTTGTGACAGAGATTAGGGCGGCGACGCAGCACGCTGCCTCGCTGACCCGTCAGCTCCTTGCTTTCAGCCGCAAGCAAGTATTGGAACCGCAGGTATTGGACATCAACCAGTCCATCTGGGAGGGTCATAAACTGCTTCGCCGATTGGTGCCAGCGAATATAGATGTAGTTCCTGTGCTGGCGCGCACAATCGGACGAGTGAGGGCTGATGCGGGCCAGCTTCAGCAGATCCTTGTCAACCTCGTTGTAAATGCGCGTGATGCCATGCCGCAGGGCGGGAAAGTAGTCATTGAAACTGCTGACGCTGAACTCGACGAAACATACACAAGCCAACACGTCGATCTCCAACCCGGCAGCTACGTGCTGCTCTCCGTGAGTGATAGCGGCCTGGGAATGAATGCCGAGACGCGCTCGCACCTATTCGAGCCCTTTTACACCACGAAGGACCCCGGAAAGGGCACGGGACTAGGACTCTCAACCGTCTATGGCATCGTCAAGCAGAGTGGCGGCCACATCAGCGTAGAAAGCATCGAAGGGAAAGGCACGACCTTTCGCATTTACCTGCCCCGGACTCAAGAAGCAACTGAAGAATCCGACATACGAACGTCCCGACTAATCGAGCGAAAGCACACCGGACCGGCAACCATACTCGTCGTGGAGGACGAGACCGCTCTCCGACGATTGATCTGTTTCTCCTTGGAGAAACGGAAGCATAAAGTTCTGGCGGCGAAGGATGGCGCAGAAGCGTTTGAAATCTTCCGCCAGCACGCCGCCGAGATTCAGCTGATCGTAACCGATCTCATGATGCCTCGAATGGATGGCCTTGAGCTCAAACAGCATATTGCGGCCTCGAGGCCGGACGTGAAATTCCTGTTCATGTCCGGCTACGCAGAGCACCTTGTGGACCAACATCGTGGATCGTTGGAAGGCTGCGCCTTCCTGGCTAAGCCGTTCCTTCCTGAGGAGCTTGCAAACAAAGTCAGCGGTCTGTTGTCCGGAGACGCTGCCGCATGAAGTATAAGAACGCCTGTAGCGGGGTGGAACGGTTGTCGGTCCCGGCCGGACGGCAGTCGACGACGGTCGGGAAACACCGTTCTTCTAGGACTCCTGTGTAGTCGGCAACCCTGAAGTTATCCAGAAACTGATTGGATAAGAGCGAAGGCTTGAATCGAACCCGGTAGTCTGAAGTTGAGGACCAAAGACGCTGGGAAGGAAGGAGCCTTCGCATGATGATTATAGGGTGTGATTTTCAT
>Ga0208191_1000300_pt1 | contig 39363 bp, 33 predicted proteins | sample June2015DPH_13_5_FD_184709 | JGI IMG/M metagenome (GOLD analysis project Ga0208191, IMG submission 184709) | Peatland microbial communities from SPRUCE experiment site at the Marcell Experimental Forest, Minnesota, USA - June2015DPH_13_40... | ecosystem: Environmental > Terrestrial > Soil >... | reverse complement strand
CTTATGAGCATGGGCAATCGGCCAAGCTTCTCCAGAGAACCGAAACTTCAGTGGGCTGGATCTCGAGAAAGAAATCTCGCCTCCGTTCGAGGCAGAACTTTTTTCTTGACATCCCTTTTTATAGAACCATACGCGGAGGAAACTTATGAGCATGGGCAATCGGCCAAGCTTCTCCAGAGAACCGAAACTTCAGTGGGCTGGATCTCGAGAAAGAAATCTCGCCTCCGGTCGAGGCAGAACTTTTTTCTTGACATCCCTTTTTATAGAACTCATTGACCAGGGTGGTGAGTGCAATCCCATCTGGTTACATCAAGCATCAAAGTTCGCAGCGCGGGATTCAAGAAGCGAGAGAAGGCCATGCTGTGATTGGCAGCGAGGGCGTGTCTGCAACCGGCGCTTCGGTTTCGGCGCAGAAGGCGCGGGAATGGATCACCTTTGGTGATTTGAATAGGAAGTACGGGAGAGGATAAAGTTAAGGTATTCATGGTCCTCCAATGCAAGTCTGGACTCATAGTTTTTGCGTTTGTCACTCTGGGTTGGACGTCGTCCTGCTTAGGACAGAGCCCTCAGCAAACGCCTGTGCCTGGTCCGGAACACCAAAGTTCGGAACAGCAGAGGATAGCCTCAGCCGGCGAGCAACTGCCCGGTCAGCCATTGCCCGGAAGCATCAGCGGAACGGTCGTTGATCAAAGTGGCGCGGTCGTCGCCGGAGCCCGGATGAGGCTTACTGGTGAAGATCAATCCCTAAACCAAGAGGTGCTATCAGGCGGCGATGGGCAATTCTCCTTTGCCAACATCGCTCCCAGACCTTTCCAGCTCACAATTACGTCGGCGGGCTTCTCGACGCAAACATTCTCTGGAATCCTGCATTCGGGGGAGATCTACATTGTCCCGCAGATCGCGTTGGCTGTTGCTACCGATATGGCTGAGGTGCAGGTCGGACTCTCACAGACCGAAGTGGCAGAAGAGCAGATCAAGGTTGAAGAGAAGCAGCGTGTGCTCGGCGTCCTTCCAAATTTCTATGTCAGCTACGTCCCCAATGCAGTTCCCCTCACCTCGAAGCAAAAGTTCAAGCTTGCCTTGAGGACGGTGGTGGATCCGTTTACCTTCGCATTTGTGGGGGGCGCTGCGGGAGTTGAGCAGGCACAAAATCACTTCAGCGGATATGGGCAAGGCGCACAAGGTTATGGAAAGCGCTTCGGTGCCGGCTATGCCGACGCGGTTACGGGCACGTTCATCGGAAGCGCCATGCTGCCATCGCTTCTGAAACAAGATCCGCGTTATTTCTACAAGGGAAGCGGTAGCAAGCGATCACGGATTCTGTATGCGATTGCCAATTCAGTTATCTGCAAGGGCGACAATGGACGCTGGCAGGCAAATTACTCGAATATCCTCGGAAGCCTGGCCGCGGGCGGTATTTCGAATTTCTACTATCCAGCAAACGATCGCAATGGTGCGGGATTAACTTTCGAAAACGCGGCAATCGGGATTGGCGCAAGTGCCGTCGCCAATCTGTTTCAAGAATTTCTCATCCAGAAGTTGACACCGAAAGTTCCTAACAACGCCCCGGCCAAACCCTAGGCATGGTACGCGCCTTGCCCTAACGCTGCCGATCTGCGTATTGTTACGGAGTGAAATTTCCGCGATGTAGTGGAATCCTGCTCCACTTCACTTCTCTGCCCGGCCGCTTCGGCGTCGGTGATCTCGGCCCCTGCGCCTACGAATTCGCGGACTTCCTCTTCGCCGCCGGACAGAAGTTGTGGCAAGTGCTGCCGCTCAATCCCACTGGGTACGGCGATTCTCCTTACCAGTGCTTTTCCGCTTTTGCCGGCAATCCGCTGTTGCTCAGTCTTGAGCGCTTGCGCGATCAGGGCTTGCTCCAAAAGTCAGACCTAGACCTGGACCTGGCTCAGGCGCCACCGTTTCCCGAAGACTTCGTCGACTATGGACCGGTGATCGAATTCCGGATGGCAACTTTGCGCCGGGCAGCGCAGGTTTTCTTTGCCGACGGTTCCCGCGCGGATCGTGCGGCCTTCGACCGTTTTTGCGAATGCGCCAGTCCATGGCTTGACGACTACGCGCTCTTCATGGCCTGCAAAGATGCACACCACGGAACGATCTGGACCTCATGGGACGCGCCAATACGCAACCGAGACGCGCATGCCGTGAGCGAGTGGTCGAGGAATCTGGCGCCGAAACTGAAAGCTTACAAGTATTGGCAATTCGAATTCTTCCAGCAGTGGGAACATCTCAAGACTTATTGCCAGCAGCGCGGCATCCGTTTCATGGGCGACGTCCCGATCTATGTCGCGCATGACAGCGCGGACGTCTGGGCTCATCCCGATCTGTTCTATCTCGACGATCAGGGCCGCCCGACCGTGGTCTCCGGCGTGCCGTCGGATTATTTCAGCGCCACCGGACAGCTTTGGGGGAATCCTATTTATCGCTGGGACTTGCTGGCCGCCACCGGATACAAGTGGTGGATCGAGCGCTTCCGTGCCTCGCTCGCGCTTTTCGATATGGTGCGGCTCGATCATTTCCGCGGCTTTGAATCTTACTGGGAGGTTCCCGGCGGCGAAACGACCGCCATTCACGGGCGCTGGATCAAAGGGCCGGGAGAAGATTTTCTGTCGGCACTGCAGAACGCATTTGGCGGACTGCCGATTGTGGCGGAGAACCTGGGCGTGATCACTCCGCCGGTGGAGAAGCTGCGGCAGCAGTTTGGTCTGCCGGGCATGAGTCTTTTGCAATTCGCGTTCGGCACCGATCCGCAGGGGCCATCGTTTCGTCCGCATAATTACAATCGCGACCTGGTCGCCTACACCGGCGGCCACGATAACGATACGACGGTGGGTTGGTGGACGAGTTCCGGCGCCGGCGACAGCACACGCACTCCGGAAGATGTCCGCAAAGAACACGACTTCGCTCGCGCGTATCTCAACTTCCATGACGATTCCGAGATCAACTGGGTCATGATCCGGGCGGTGATGGCGTCGGTCGCTGACGTTGCGATTGTCCCGTTGCAGGATGTGCTGGGCTTGGGCAGCGCGGCGCGCATGAATCTTCCCGGCACGGTCAGCGGAAACTGGAAATGGCGTTATCGTCTAGGTGCATTGAGCGGCGAGTTGAGCGCGAGACTTCGATCCTTGGTCACCCTGTACGATCGGTAGGAAGAATCCTCGAAGGGAACAGTCGTCAGCCATCCCGGCAGCTGAGCGCCCCGGTCCAGGTTGAATGCAACGGATCACCGGCCTGGCGTTAGGCACACAGTAGGATTCTACGGTTGTCACTTCATATAAACTTGCGTATTGCCCTGCTTTGCAGGGAGGTACTGAAATTGGTCCAGGAGGAAGCGGTTTGCCACTAAAGCGGGATGTGCTTTGGTACAAGGACGCGATCATCTATCAAGTCCACGTCCGCACTTTCCACGACAGCAACGGGGATGGCATCGGTGATTTTCAAGGACTTGAAGAGAAGCTCGACTACCTCCAGGAACTGGGGATCAGCGCAATATGGCTCATGCCATTCTTCCCCTCTCCTCTGCGCGACGATGGCTACGACATCGCGGATTACAACGCAGTCCATTCAAGCTATGGAACATTGGAGGATTTCCGGAAGTTCCTGGGGTCGGCCCACGACCGAGGAATCCGGGTCATCATTGAAATGGTGTTGAATCACACATCCGATCAGCATCCGTGGTTTCAAGAGTCGCGAAGTTCGCAGGACAATCCACGCCGCGATTGGTACGTCTGGAGCGATACCGACACCCGGTACAAGGGAGCCCGCATCATTTTTCTTGACACCGAAACGTCCAACTGGGCGTGGGACCCGATTTCGAAATCCTACTATTGGCATCGCTTCTTTAGTCACCAGCCCGATCTCAACTACGACAATCCTGCCGTTCGGGAACAGATGTGGAATGTGATGAAGTTCTGGCTGGAGATGGGTGTTGACGCCTTCCGGCTCGACGCGGTGCCGTACCTGGTGGAACGGGAGGGCACAAATTGTGAGAACTTGCCGGAGACCCATGAAATCCTGAAGGAGTTGCGACGAAAACTCGATGAAAAATTCCCGGGCAGAATGCTTCTGGCGGAGGCCAATCAGTGGCCCGCGAATCTTCGCCCATATTTCGGTGACGGAGATGAATTCCACATGGCGTTTCATTTTCCGTTGATGCCCAGGATGTTCATGGGGCTGAAGTTGGAAGACCGCAAGCCCATCACTGAAATCTTGCAGCAGACCCCGGAAATCCCGCCCTCATGCCAGTGGTGCCTGTTCCTGCGCAACCATGACGAGCTGACCCTGGAAATGGTAACCGACATGGAACGCGACTACATGTACGACGCGTACGCCGAACGCAAGACGATGCGGCTGAACCTCGGAATTCGAAGGCGGCTCGCTCCTTTGTTGGACAACGACCGCAGGCGCATCGAGTTAATGAACGGAATGCTGATGTCATTACCCGGCACTCCGATCATCTATTACGGCGATGAAATTGGAATGGGCGATAACATCAATTTAGGCGACCGTAACGGAGTGAGGACTCCGATGCAGTGGGACGGAGGAACGAACGGCGGCTTTTCTACCGCGGCCCCGGAGCGGCTGTATGCCCCCCTTATCCAGGATCCGGTATATGGCTATCCGGCCGTGAACGTCTTGAGGCAAAAAGCGAGCGAACATTCGCTCCTCAATTGGATGCAACGCATCATAACGGTTCGCAGATCGACCGGGGTGTTCGGCAGGGGATCGATTGAGTTTCTTTATCCAGCCAATCACAGAATACTGGCCTACGTGCGGCGACTGGGAAACGAGGCGGTCCTGGTGGTCAACAATCTTTCGAGCACCGCGCAAGCTGTCGAACTGGATCTGCGGCGCTGCAAGGGAAATATTCCGATCGAGATGTTTGGCAGGAATATGTTTCCGCGTGTGGGTGACCTGCCGTACCTGCTAACGATGGGGCCCTACCAGTTTTACTGGTTTCGGCTGCGACGAATCTGAGCGAATGTAGATAGTAAGAACGATGTCACATGACGCGCGTCTTCACCTGGGCACGCGGCGGTACTTCGCATGGAGATGAAATTGGCAGAGGAGAGCTATCTTACGGATGATTTTCTTCGCCAACTGATCAACGTCGGCGAAGTGGACATCCTCGTGGGCTTGCCCACTCACAATAACGCCAAAACTATCGGGTCGATCGTCCACACAATTCAGAGCGGCATCCTACGCGGGTTTCCCCGAGAGCGAGCCGTGATCGTTAATGCCGATGGGGGGTCGCGTGATGGCACTCCCGAACTGGTCACGGGCGTCTCTATCGATGACGTGCGCCCAGCCTCCAATCTGTACGCGCTCCGCACGTTGCACTCAATAAGCACGAAGTATGCGAGCAGCCCGGCGAGCGGAGTTGCGTTTCGGACTATTCTGGCTGCCGCCGAACTGCTCCGCGCCAAGGCCTGTGTGGTGATGTCACCCGAGTCCGCGAACATCGAACCCGAATGGCTCTCAAAGCTTCTGCGCCCCATTTATGACGACGGCTTCGATCTGGTGACCCCCACATATCGCAGACATAAGTTTGAAGGGTTGCTCATAACGAATTTGCTGTACCCGATGACCCGCGCACTTTACGGGTTAAGAATCCGTGAGGCATACTCGCCTGAGTTCGGATTCTCCGGCCGTCTCGGAAGTCAATTTCTTGGACAAAATGTCTGGAATGATGGAACCGACGGGGCCGGTGTCGAACTCCGCTTCACCCTGGCTGCGATCACGGGACGATACCTTATCTGCCAGTCCTTCCTTGGAAAAAAGGATCACATCGAGCGACATGCCGCTGACCTGGTGCCGGCGCTGCGACAAACTGTCGGCGCCCTGTTCTCCGCATTGGAGCCAGACTTTCCCGTCTGGAGTGCCGTGGCCGGTTCCCAGCCGGCCCCTACTACCGGGGCCGACCATGAAGTGCTTCTGGAACCACTGCGAGTAAATCGGAAACGATTGCGAGAGATGTTCTCGACCGGAGTTGCCGAATTGGAGTCCGTCTTTCAGTCAATTCTTTTCCCCTCCACTCTGGCAGAACTCCAGCGCATCGCCCGCCTGGGAGAAGAGGAGTTTCATTACCCTGCGGAATTGTGGGTCAGGACGGTTTACGAGTTTGCCGCCGCGTATCAGAAATCTGTGATCAGCCGGGATCATATCATCCAGGCCTTAGCGCCGCTTTTCCGCGGGAGAATGTTCACGTTCCTGATGGAGAACCGCACCGCTTCTGCGGACGGCGTCGAAAACAATATCGAAGCTTTGTGCCTTGAGTTCGAGCGATTGAAACCGTATCTGCTGCAGCTGTGGAAATCAAGAGAGTGAGGCAACTATGCGGGAATTGATTATCAGCGAACTGAGTCAGGCGCTGCACGAGATTGCCAGAGGTTTCGCCCACTTCCTTCCTCGTCTCATCGTGATGCTGATCCTGGCATTTGTGGGCTGGGTGATCGCGTATGTTGTAAAAGCGGTTCTGCGCAGCATTCTGAGGCTCATCAAGTTCGACAAGCTTTCAGAAAACGCAGGCGCCTCGCAACTGCTCACCCAGGCCGCTTTGCCTTCGGCGACGGAAGTTTTGAGCCGGTTCGTCTTCTGGGTGACCTGGCTCGGCTTCATTCTGCTGGGTGTGCAAGTGCTCGGGATACTGGGTCTGCAGGAGCAAATCGCAAGATTCTTTCTTTTCCTGCCGCGTCTATTCGTAGCGATGTTCATCATGTTTTTCGGACTGCTGGCAGCCAGCTTCTTTTCTCGCGCTGCTCTATTGGCTGCGGTAAATGCGAATGTGCCTTCACCCCGGGTTTTGAGCCTCGCTGTCCGCACCATCATCATTGTTTTCGTATTGTCGATCGTCTTTGAAGAACTGGGTCTGGCAGAACAGACCATGCTGGTTGCCTTTGGAATTGCCTTCGGAGCCCTGATGCTCGGCTTGGCAATCGCATTCGGCATGGGGGGCAGAGACTTGGCCAAACGTTTCCTGGAGAAGAGGTTTGTTCGCGGGAAGAAGGAGGAGAACGAAGACGAACTGTCGCCGCTCTAGTGCGGGAAATGCCAACTAGCCGCCCGTTGCGGTAGGATGAAATTTCCTCCCTGCTCCATGTTGGAGGCTAGTGCCATGCGACTACTCAGCATCCGGCTCATTGTTTCCCTCATCGTGGGCATCACGCTGGTCTCGCTCTCGTCCTCGTATTACGAGGCGTTGGGTGAGAAACGTGCCCTAAGCCGGGACCTGGAGCGACGCGCCGAGGTATTGGGCGAAAGTCTCGCGGGAAATGTGGAACGCGACCTGGAGCAAGATTCGGCGCAGGATTTGCAGCGCATCGTAGAGCACTTCGGGAACCGGGAGCATCTCTCGGGACTGGCGATCTACGGCCGGCAGGGCGATTTGCTGGCAGTTACACCGGAGCTGGCATCCACGCTGGCTACCGTTCCATCCGTAATGTCTCAAGCCTTGCGTGAGAACCATGGAGCAGGCGCGTTTCAACGAGTGGGCGATGCCTCGCTGCACATCTACGCTCTACCTCTTCACCAGTACGACGAAGTCATCGGCGGCCTCGCGATTGTTCATGATGCCGGCTATATTCGGGCGGAGAGCCTTCACATTTGGCGCGAAACATTCCTGCGAGCGCTGGCACATGTGTTTCTCATCGTGCTGATCACGCTGTTGATTGTCCGCTGGAGTATTGCCGGACCCATCGCACGTACGGCGCAGTGGATGCGCGCTTTGCGGACAGGGCGAGTCTCTTCACGCCAGAGCGCCACCGATCTGGATCTCTTTCGTCCCCTGGTAAGGGAGGTCGCCGCCTTCGCCGAAAGCCTTCACCAGGCGCGGTCGGCGGCCGAGACGGAAGCCCGCCTGCGGGACACGGGTGAATCTTTGTGGACGGCCGACCGACTGGCCGCGCACGTGCGCACACGATTGGATAATGGGCGTCTTTTTGTCGTGTCGAATCGCGAGCCTTACGTGCACATGCGGCGCGGTAAATCAGTGGAAGTGATTGTGCCGCCCAGCGGGGTGGTCACTGCCATCGAGCCCATACTCCGCGCCTGTGACGGAACCTGGATTGCCCATGGCAATGGCGATGCCGACCTCGAAACGGTTGATGAGCACGACCGGCTGCGCGTGCCTCCGGAAGATCCTCACTACAGCTTGCGCCGGGTCTGGCTGAACAAGGCGGAAGAAGAAGGCTATTACTACGGATTTGCCAACGAGGGAATCTGGCCTCTATGTCATATCGCGCACACCCGCCCCATCTTTCGCGCGGAGGACTGGAAATACTATCAGGCGGTAAACCTGAAGTTCGCCGATGCGCTGCTCGAAGAGATGCGGGACGTGAAGAAGCCCATTGTGCTAGTGCAGGATTACCACTTCGCGCTGCTGCCTCGGCTAATTAAGGAAAAAAGACCGGAGGCCAGGGTGGCAATCTTCTGGCACATCCCGTGGCCCACCCCGGAGGCATTTGACATCTCCCCGTGGCGGCGCGAACTTTTAGATGGTCTGCTCGGCGCCGATCTGATAGGGTTTCACATCCAGTCACACTGCAATAACTTCCTGCAGACGGTGGACCGGGTAGTGGAATCACGCGTCGATTGGGAACACTTTTCGGTGAGACGTCTGGATCATCTCACCCTGGTGCGACCCTTCCCCATCAGTGTGGACTTCACAGATGTGCCACCGCCGGAGTCGACGCCGGATTCCTACACCGAACGTTCCACTTTGCTCAAGGCCTTGGGGGTTGAGGCTACATACATGGGTGTGGGCGTGGACCGCGTCGACTACACCAAGGGCATTCTGGAGCGTTTTCTGGCCATTGAGCGTTTTCTGGAGAAGTATCCTTCCTATCAGGGCCAGTTCACATTCGTGCAGATTGGCGCTCCCAGTCGCAGCCACCTCAAACGCTATCACGATCTGATGGCGGAGGTGGAAGCGGAAGCCGACCGTATCAACTGGCGGTTCCAGACGGACAAATGGAAGCCCATCGTCTTTCTGAACCGGCAGCATAACCACCAGGAGATTCAAAGCTACTACCGCGCCGCGGACTTATGCCTGGTTACGTCGTTGCACGATGGCATGAATCTGGTGGCGAAAGAATTCGTGGCCGCCCGGCACGACGAAAGGGGTGTTTTAATCCTGAGTTGTTTCACCGGCGCCGCCCGCGAGTTGCGCGATGCCTTACAGATAAACCCTTACAATATCGACCAGACGGCGGAGGCGATTCGTTTTGCTCTTAACATGGAGCCGGAGGAAAAGGAATTGCGTATGCAACACATGCGGAAGACGGTCAGGGAACACAACGTTTACCGCTGGGCAGGAAGCCTCATCGCGGAACTCTGTGAACTGCGCCTGGACGCGTCGGACGAAAGCAAGGAGAAGCCCAAGGCGAGTACTGCTGCCCGGGGATGAGGAGCATGTGGTTGTCACGCACGGTCAATCCAATCGAAGTCGAGCAGTTCATGAACGCGGTGGCGCAGTCGCCGGTTTCCGCGCTTCTGCTCGACTATGACGGTACTCTCGCGCCATTCTGGCTCAATCGCCAGCAGGCTCTCCCCTATCCGGGAATGACCGCGCTCCTGCAGGAGATCATCGTCAATGGCCGCACCCGTGTGGTCATCATCACAGGTCGGAACGCCCACGAAGTGATCCCGCTGCTTGCGCTTCACCCCAGTCCCGAGATCTGGGGATGCCATGGGTTGGAGCGGTTGAGACCGGATGGAACCTGCGAGACACCCCGCGTGGAAGAGCCCGTGCTGCACGCACTGGCTGACGCAGATCGTTGGTTAAGGCATCAGGGGCTGCACAACCGGGCTGAGTTCAAGACCGGTACCGTCGCCATCCATTGGCGCGGGCTGGACGAAGCGACGGCGGCGGGAATCCGCGGCCAGGTTTTGCTGGGCTGGATCCCGATTGCTCAAAGTACGCCAATGGAACTGCTGGAGTTCGATGGCGGTATTGAAATGCGCATGCCGGGTAGGGATAAAGGGGATGCAGTCCGCACCATCCTGGATGAAATCGGCCCGGAGGTTCCCGTCGCCTACCTGGGGGATGACTTGACCGACGAGCGGGCTTTCCTCGCTCTTGGTACCCTAGGCCTAAGCGTGCTGGTTCGCCCCGAATGGCGCAAGACTGCGGCCGCCCTGTGGATCAGGCCGCCAGAAGGTTTACGGGAGTTTCTGACACGGTGGCTACAAGCCTGTCGTGAGGGGCAACATCGCGCGGGGACAGAGTCTTCTGGCCTTAAATGAGTAAGGGTGCGACCAATATGCCAGCGACGCCCTCGAGCATCCTAAGAGATGTGCGCTCCGAATTGCCTGAGCCAGGCGCGCGACATTTCCGGGACTTTCTCTAACCACGAAACCAACATCACTTCCGTTGCAGCAGCCAAGAAAAAGCATAATTTCGAGCGGGGCCGGACTTATTTCAAGCTGCGGCCCGGTTACCCGCAATATCCGGTAGCAGACGCGCCCCCTCCAGCCCAGGCATGATTTTGGACGTATCGTCGGCCACTCTTCCATAACCGAATTGTGGAAGAGTAGCCCGTGACTCGGGAGGAATCGCGCCTGGAAGGCGAAGGAGACTTTGCTCACCAAAAGAGCCCGATTCCCGCTATTGCTTCGGCGTCATTGTCTTGGCGGTGACCCGGTCTGCAATTTTGTCATACTCGGTCTTCGGCATGATGCGCCGCGTCACCACTTCGCCGGGTTCGTTATAGGGACGCCCCGCAATCACCCGGTCTGCTTCTGCCGCAGTCACGCCCGGCAGGCTCAGCAACTGCTCTTTTGTGGCAGTGTTCAAATCGAGTGGCTTGTCGCGGCTCCAGCCCTCGCGTATCCCTGCCGCCACAGCCTGGGCATCGCGCTTCACCTCCGCCGTTGCTTGCGCGGTTTTCTCCTTCAGTTCCTGCGTGTTTTGCTGTTGAGTGCAGCCCGCGAGCGCAGCCAGCAGCAAAATTGTGGAAACGTGCCGATATCTGAGGAAGTCCATTTTGATCAGCTTCTTTCCGCTCTCTTGGCTGATTATCTCAGCCCTGTCTGGTTGGCCATTCTTGTGGGGACGGGGGCCATCCGCCGCGGCGACGCTCAACCGCACGGGGAAACCTAGGCAGTCATCCGCCGCCGCGACTGGGAACGTTCTGGATGCTGCGGACGCTCTGGCACCTGGCACAACACGGTCACATACTGACGCCGGAAGCAGCGTTCACAACGCACCGGCCGGAGCAAAAATAACGGCAAAAGCACCCGTTCAAACACACCACGCTTACGTGAAAGATGAGCGTTGTTGTGGCGACAGTCACAGCACTGAAACGTTACCATATCGAATTTCCGATCGTGAAATCACCAGCGCACTCTTGGGACACTAACCCCAGGGTTCGGTAGCTGCGCGGGTCGGGTCCGTCGGTTCACTAAAGTACGGAAAACTGAGGCAGACGTAAGGGTCGAACGTCGACAACCCGGTCGACACTAACCCATGCCTGCCCCAAAGGGCTGTCCGCCTTTTCAGGGGACGCCGCGTTAAGCAGTCTTGTACACTAGTCTCCCCATCATCGTGTGACTGTGCAAAATTGCTCACTTCCTCAGATTGTCTTGAGAAGCTCAGCGGCCAATCACGGGCATTGTCATCTGCGATTTAACCGACCGGTTAGCTGGTGCAGCAGTTGGGGTAAAAACGGGGTTTTGCGCCGATTTGTCCTAAATAAGTCTTTTGTTTTCAGTAAGTCCAGGACGTCCTTCCAGCCTCCCAAGGTGGATGTCACGGGTTTGATCCCCCGTCTCCCGCTCCAAACCTTGGTTGATTCTTGCGGGAAATCAGAACTTACTTGCTAGCACTGGCTGCGGACGACTCGGCCCTCATCTGGATCAGGCCGATGCCCAGGCCTCCCACGGCGCCAGCGAGCAGCCCCAGCAGCACCAGCATGGGCACGCTCTCAAGAAGTGCATTTTTCACTAATTTCGCCATTCTGTGTTCTCCACTCGGAATTTGTTACCCAAGTCATTTTAGCATTTGCGGTTCCATTCGCAGCTCAGATACGGACGGCAAAAGGCTGTGGCAGCGAGAGATGGCGGGGGGAGGGTCTGCTCGCAAGGACGATTGTGCAGAGTTTTTCACCTAAAGGGAAGATGTCGCAGGAGTAGAATGCGGGGGTTTTCAGCAAAAACGGTGCTGCGCTGTCAACTCGACCAGCAAAGTACTTTGTTGCAAATTTTAGAGCCGGCGATGGCAGATGGTCGCCAGCGGGCGAGCGTGCTTCAGTCGAAATAGGCGGGGGCGCAGGACGCAACGACAAGCTGGGAAGGCCGCCTCGACGGAAGCCCCCTGCCACCCTATGATAAGAATGAATCATTCGAGGTGCCTTGATGACAGAACCAAGTTACGAAGAGTTGAAAGCTCGCCTTGCCGATCTGGAAAAGCAGGTGGAAACGAAAAAGAGAAGCGGCGCCATGGAGTTCCGCGTGAGTGAGAAGGGCGGCGTCAGCGTTTACGGACTGGGCCGCTTTCCGGTGACGCTCTACTACGAACAGTGGACGAGACTGCTCGACGCGGTCCCCGATCTTAAGGTTTTTATTGAAGAGAATAAGAGCAAGCTGAAGCTCAAGCAGGGCTAGATTTGTGCGGGGAGCGATCTCGTCAAATAGAGCCCCCGACCGTGCCTCGAACTCGCAGCTGATCGGTGGTGGCAAAGAAGATCTCTGCGCCCTCGGTTGGGGCACTGGGAAAGATCTCGGCGTCTTAGACGTTGGCCACGCCGGTGGCCGGCAGCGAACCAGCACTTACTTCATGATCGTGCCCGAGCGTCGCGCGGGCGTCGTCGTCCTGATCAACCTCGACGGCGGCAATGCCTCCGACCTCGCAACCGAGTTGATGAAAATCGTGCTCGCATCAGCACAGCCAACGGCAAAATAAATCGACGCGCTCTTTTCACGTACGCTGCGTCACATACACCGCGCTACCAAAGCGGCACATTGCTCCACGAACGTTGTCTCCTCCGCGTTCCATGTGTCCTTGAAAAAGCTGTTGATATCGAACTCAGCAACTACAGCCCCGCGAACCAGAATCGGCACGATGATTTCCGATTTCGTCTGCTCCACGCCCATCAGATATCGTGGATCCTTGCTGACATCGTTCACTGCTACCGTCTTCCCCAAGCTCGCGGCCGCCCCACACAGTCCCCGATTTAACGAAATCCGCCCGTGCGGCGTGAAAAAACCCGAATGGGGCCCCAGCAATAGATAGTTCGGATCGGCCGCATCCACCAGATAAAACCCAACCCAGTTGTAGCGGAGCAGTTCGGTGTGCAGCCGGTCGGAAATGTGCTGCATCACATCCTCGGCTCGGCTTCCGGAGCTTGCGACCCGTTCGAATTCCAAAAGAAGTTCCTGATGTACTTTCATCAAGCCCCCAGGCGAGAGCAGCTCTTTCGGCGGCTCACGATTCCATCAGTGAAGGCAGCTGCTAAGCTAGACTTAAGTTTAGTACGTTTTGCATCGCAAATTACTTTTGCCCATAATAGGCGTAGATAGGTCCGATGATAATTCCGGCACAAACCGAGAACCACGAGCCCCTGGCGCGCCTCGATCTCGAGAAGGAGATCGTGCGGCTCAAGCGCCAGATGAATGCCGTCATCCTGGCGCACTTCTACCAGGAATCGGAAATCCAGGACCTCGCCGATTTTGTCGGGGACAGCCTGCAACTGTCGCAGAAAGCCGCGGCTACCTCGGCGGATGCGATCGTTTTCTGTGGCGTGCTGTTCATGGCCGAGACGGCTAAGATCCTCAACCCCAGCAAGCTTGTCCTGCTCCCCGACCTGAAGGCAGGCTGTTCGTTGGCCGATGGCTGTCCGGCGAACCTGTTCCGGGCGTTTCGCGAGCGCTACCCCGATCATGTGGCGATCACCTATATCAACAGCAGCGCTGAGGTCAAGGCGCTCAGCGATATCATCTGCACGTCCAGCAACGCGGAGAAAATCATCCGGCAGATTCCGCCCCAGCAGCCCATCGTGTTCGCGCCCGACCAGCACCTGGGCCGCTACCTCATAAAGAAGACGGGGCGGGAACTGCGGCTTTGGCCGGGGAGCTGTATTGTCCACGAAATGTTTTCTGAGCGCAGCCTGGTGCAACTGAAAGAGCGCCACCCCCAAGCCAAGGTCCTGGCGCATCCCGAGTGCCCGGAAGCGGTGCTGCGCCATGCGGACTACGTCGGCTCGACAACTGGAATTCTCAAGTACGCCGAACAGAGCCCGGCGGCCGAGTTCATTGTCGCCACCGAAAGCGGCATCCTCCACCAGATGGAGAAGTCTTGCCCGGAGAAGAAATTCATCTCGGCTCCCGGCGAGGGCGGCTGCTCGTGCAGCGAATGCCCGCACATGAAGCTCAACACGATGGAGAAGCTCTACCTTTGCATGAGGGATCGCGCGCCGGAAATCACTCTGGACGAAGAGTTGCGCCAGCGCGCCCTGCGCCCCATCCTTCGCATGTTGGAGATGAGCTAGAAACCCGTGACGAAAGTGAGACTCCGCTCTTCAACTCACCATTCGCCAGACTTTGTCATCCCGAGCGAAGCTAGGGATCTGCAGTTCGCCGCAAAATGCAGATCCCTAGCTTCGCTCGGGATGACAATTCATAAAAGGTGTCGCTCGTACACCGCTCCGGACCGGAGTTTCGCCACGGGCTGCTAGAATTTGCCCACATTGGTTTCCATGTCCGAATCTATGTCCGAATCCCTTGAGCCCTCCAGTTACCGCGAACTCTTGCGCGGATTCCTCGAAGAAGATTTGGGAGCCGGGGATATTACCACGGACACAATCGTGCCCGCCGGGCGGCGCGCCCGCGGGAAACTGATCGCCAAGGCCCCGCTTGTCCTCGCCGGGCTCGATCCGTTCATCGAAGTCTTCCGGCTTCTGGACCCCTCAGCGGTAGCGGAGATCGGACGCAAAGACGGAGAGGAACTCCGCCCGTGCGATAGTCCTGTGCAGGTGTGTGCTTTGGCGCGCACGTTGCTTTCCGGAGAACGCGTGGCCTTGAACCTGCTTCAGCGGCTCTCCGGCATCGCCACGCTCACGCGCCGCTTTGTGCGGGAGGTGGAGGGCACGGGCGCGCAAATCCTGGATACAAGGAAGACCACTCCGGGGCTGCGCGCGCTTGAAAAATATGCGGTCCGCATCGGCGGAGGCCGCAATCACCGCAAGAACCTGGCGGAAGCCGTCCTGATCAAGGAAAATCATATCCGCATGGCGGGCGGAGTCGGGGCGGCGCTCGAAGCCGCGCAACCTGCCAAAGGCCGCGTCGCCTGGACCGAAATCGAAGTGACGAATTTCGACGAGTTGCGCGACGCACTCGAACACAGCCCAGATGTCATCCTTCTTGATAACATGGGTCCCGCGCAGGTGCGCCAGGCGGTCGAACAGGTGTGCCTCGCGGAAGGCGCTCGGCGCGGACTTGCGCACGATTCCGCGCACGATCCGGCGCGCGATCCATCGAGCGAGCCGGCGAAAAAGATTCGCATCGAGGCCTCCGGCGGAATTACGCTCGCGAACGTAAGGGAGTTCGCGGAGGCCGGCGTGGACTGGATTTCGGTCGGCGCGCTGACCCACTCTGCCCCGGCAGTGGACTTGAGTTTCGAAATTGAACCCACGTGATGCAGGACACCTTACAGACCGATATTCTCGTCATCGGCAGCGGCCTGGCTGGCCTCGCGGCCGCCTGGGACGCCGCCAAACGGGGCTGCCAAGTCATTCTGCTGACGCGCGCCTCAAACCCTGAGGAGAGCAATACCGATCGGGCGCAGGGCGGAATCATCTATTGCGCGCCAGGGGAATCCCCAGAACAACTGGTTACCGACATCCTCTCGGTTGGCGGCGGCCTCAGCTCCCCAGACGCCGCCCGCTTGCTGAGCCGTGAAGGCCCGCGTTTGGTGAAGGAAATTCTGATTGACGAGCTGGGCGTTCCCTTTGATTGCTCGGCGGAAAATCCCGGAGAGCTTGACCTGACCCGCGAGGCGGGACATTCCCTGCCGCGCATCATTCACCACAAGGATCAAACCGGCGCCGCGATTGAGAGCGCTTTTCTGGAGCGGGTGCGCTCGCACCCGAAGGTGAAGGTGATTTCCGAAGCGACTGCGGTGGACTTGCTGACCGTCTCGCACCACTCCCTGGAGCCCACCGACGTCTATCGCCCGCTGACCTGCTTCGGGGCCTACGTGCTCGATCAGACGACGGGAAAAATCTTCTCTCTCCAGGCCAAGGAAACCATTCTGGCCACGGGCGGTCTGGGCAGCGTCTTCCTGCATACGACTAATCCTCCGGGGGCGCGCGGCGATGGCATCGCCATGGCCTATCGCGCTGGCGCTCGCTGCATGAACATGCAGTACATCCAGTTCCACCCGACCGCGTTGCTGGCGCCCGACGGCTGCTTCCTGATTTCCGAGACGGTGCGCGGCGAGGGAGGCCGTCTGGTGGATCGTCACGGGAAAGAATTTATGCAGCGGTTCCATCCCGACGGCTCGCTGGCGCCGCGCGACATTGCGGCGCGCGCCATCTACCAGACGATGCTCGAGCCGGGCGAGCCTTGTGTTTATTTGGACATTACCCACAAGCCCGCCGATCAGCTACGCGAACGTTTTCCCGGCATCTACGCCGTGTGCATGGAGCGCGGCATCGACATGACGCGCGAACCCATCCCGGTGGTGCCCGCGGCGCACTACAGCTGCGGCGGCATTGCCACCGACGATTGCGGACGAACCACGGTGGAACGGCTGCGGGCGGCGGGCGAGGTGGCATGCACCGGATTGCACGGCGCCAACCGCCTGGCCAGCACATCCCTGCTGGAGTGCCTGGTTTGGGGAACGCGGGCCGGGGCGCAAGCCGCCGAAGGCATCTCGCGAGGCGACGATTTCTACTTTCCTAAGGTGGCGGACTGGCGGTACGAGCACGAAGCGGCGGACCCCGCGCTCATCACGCAGGATTGGCTGACGATTCAGCACACGATGTGGAATTATGTTGGCCTGATTCGAAGCGAGAGACGTCTGAACCGGGCCATGCGGATCTTGCGCGAACTCGACCTGGAGATCGCGCGTTTCTACGAAAAGTGCGAGGTCGGCGATTCCATCATCGGCTTGCGCAACGGCATCCTCACAGCGCTGCTGATACTCGAAGCCGCTCAACAATCCCGCGAAAGCCGCGGCTGCCATTACCGCATCAACTGACGTATGTACTAGTCGTTCCGCACACTAGTCCTGACGTTAATGTCTGGATCAACCACTCCGATTCGGGACCGACGTTCTCTTGCCGAAGCATTCTGAAGCGCGCCGAGCTCCAGCCGAGCGGCAGGAGCGGCGCGAAACACAAGACGGTCAATCTTGACCAGTTGCTTCCGGATATCTGTGCCATAGTTATAAGAGTGGATTAACGGGACGCTGCGGCTCGCCAAATGCGGAGAGGCTTTCCTGGATAGCCTCCCGTTGCCAGCGGGCCTACAACTGGGTGACCCATTCTTTGACGAGGGGCTATGCAAAAACGTGAATGTTCGGAGTGCCGTGGTGAGTTGGTTCTGGCTGTGCGCGCGAACCAACCACAGACGAGTAATGGTGGGCCAAGCCTGGCAACCAGCGCATTTACAAGCTGGAGATGCGGCACTTGCGGCTCCGCCTTTACAGCCGCGCAACTTCGCGAAGACAAGCGCGGACGGTCAAAAGCACGCGTGGTCGTTTAACAGGTCATAACAAAGCTAGTCCCCCGACGGCATCAGTTCGTCGGATGCCTCCCAGCAAGTAGCCATCAGCGATGGATCGGCGAGCGATGGATCGGCCATTGCCATAGGGATCGTGATGGACTGGCCATGGCCCGGCTCCACGCTTAGACCCTCGACGTTTAGATCGATGACGTCGGTGAACTGTGCCTCCTCAGTGGATCCTTCGAGCGCCATGGTGGACGCGGTGCCGCTGGTGATGACCTAGAGTTTGCATCCTGATTGCAGTGGACCCCGGATTTCACTTTCAGACAAACCGCGCTGTCCACCCGGTCCCACTAGTCCGAAATGATTTAGTGCTCGTGATTTGCGCCTGAAAGCGGCTATGAAACGCACCTTAAGGACGGTAGGCCGGTGACGGAAGGCATGGTGAAAGAGATTATCCATCAGAGGGCAGCGGAGTTGGGCAGCAACAATGACGACAAGTTGCGGCAGGCGGCCAAGCTTCTCGAAGAGTTGACGACGAGCCAGGAATTTGTGGAGTTTCTGACGCTTGCCAGTTATGATTTATTGGATTAGAACGTCTATGCATGGGCGCACGCAGAACTCCCGCCAACCTGCAGATTGACGCAGGCTTCCTCGCGCAGTTACAGGAACATGTTGCCGCGCGTGAGATCGAACGCGGGATTGCGTGTCTTCGATCGCACCAGGACCTGATCGCCAAGCTCGATCCCTCCCAAGAAAATGCCGCTCGCCTGCTGGCGCAACTTGCCATATGGACTGATATCGGATTCAGCGGTCCGCCACTCCGCGAACTTTTAAAACGCTTTGAACACACAGAATCAGCATTGCGGTCGAAGCTCTCGATTGCCGAGTACATCTGCCTGCGCATGACCGAGGGCGTGGCGGCGATGGCAGATGAAGCGGAGGAAACGGCGATTCGTCATTTTGACTTCGTCCTGAGCCTGGGGGCAGAACTGGACGACCGGTTTCTGCTGGCCATCGTTTATTTCTGGAAGGGTCGCTGCCTGCGGAGAAGAGGCGACTACGACGAAGCCCTGATCTACACCGGCAAAGGAAGAGACCTGGCGCTTGCGTTAGGCCATCTGCGCATGGCGGCGGTGATGCAGGTGCTCGAGAGCTGGCTTTTGTTTCAGCAGGGCAAATGGAAAGAAGCCATGCGCATATCCCATGCGGCGGAAAGCGCGCTGCGCGAGACCGACGACTATGTGACGCTCGGCAACATTCAATCCTTCTACGGGCGAATGGCGCGCCGGGAAGGCCGTTTCGATAAAGCGATTGAGTTTTTCGAGAGCGCCATTCGCTATTATGGCAAGCGGGATCCACGGCATCCGAACCTGGCGCGATCATTGGCAAACATGGCACTCGCCAAGCGCGGGATCGCTCTTCAGTTGCAGAAAAGAATTGACAGCGACGCTCTGCGACGCCGGAAGACCTCAGCCAGCCGCCAAGGTAAGCCAAGCGCAACGAGCCGTGATTCTCGCGAACAGGATTCGCGCAAGCCTGACTATCGCGGCCGATTGGCCCAGCTTCGCCGCGAAGCGCTTGAGCACCTGGAGGCCGCCCGGGCCATCTACCAGCAGCGCCCCAACCATCACGGAGTTGGCACGGTTTACCTGAATGCCGCGTACATCCACCTCGATAGCGGAGACTTTCAGCGCGCCGAGGAAGAAGCGGCCTCGGCGTACGACGTGGCCGAACAAAAGCAGGACTACATTCTGATGGGCCGGGCGCGCATTCTGCAGTGCATGGTTGAAAATGCGAAGGTGGAGGAAGAGATCGGTGGGGGCGCCGATCCGGGAAGCCACGCGCGCCGCGCATTCGAGTTTAGTCAAGAGGCGATTGATCTGGCGAAGCATACCCAGCATCATCTGCTGCTCGCGAATGCCCATCTGTGGCAAGGATTGACACAGTGCAATTCGTTTTTCGATAATCCGGAAGCGGCGCGCGAGTCGTATGACCTGGCGCGGGCGTCCTGCGGGGCGAATCAACCCGACAACAACATGTGGCAGGATCTGCAGACGTTAGGTGCGAGAATTCTTCGAAAGGGAAGTGTCCATCCGGCGCTGAAGGCGTGGTCGCAGGGTGCGGTGGGCGAGAAAACGTTCCGGCAAATCAGCGACGAATTTGCGGAGATTGTGATCGCGCGGGTGTGGGAGCGCGAAGGGCGCAAAGTGTCTCGGGTGGCGGCTCGGCTGTCGATTTCTCCCAAGAAAGTGCGGCGCATCCTGGCGCGGGTGGGACGGCAAAAGCCGCGTCAGCATTAGCCGAGCCGACGTTAGCCGAACCCGGTACTTCGCAGGGACGAGTTGCCGGCGGCCCGAAGCGATCCGGCACGGGATCTGGCATGGGCCGAGATTGGCTTACGGACGCGTGTGATTTGTATCCTTTGAATATAGACTAGTAGAATAGTAGAGTTAATTGTGTTAAACGGCGCCGGGAAGCCTGATTCCCGAGCCGCCGATTCCAGAAATCGAAAGAATCGAACCGGCAGATCTGAGAATCGAAAGTCTATGAAAATCGCAAAAGATGTAACGGAACTGATTGGCCACACGCCACTGGTGCGGCTGAACCGGGTCACGCAGGGCGCGGTTGCCGACGTGGTGGCGAAGCTGGAAAGCCAGAATCCCCTGGCCAGCGTAAAAGACCGCATCGGGGTGAGCATGATTGCCGATGCCGAACGTGCCGGCCGGATTCAGCCCGGGAAAACCGTTCTGATCGAGCCGACGAGCGGTAACACGGGAATCGCTCTCGCCTTTGTAGCGGTCGTGAAAGGCTACAAGCTCATCCTCACCATGCCCGAGACCATGAGCCTGGAGCGGCGCGTGCTGCTGCTGGCTTTGGGCGCCGAGATCGTTCTTACGCCGGGTCCCCGGGGAATGAAGGGAGCGATTCTGAAAGCCGAGGAATTGCTGGCCAGCACTCCAAACGCCTACATGCTCCAGCAATTTGACAACCCGGCAAATCCGAAGATTCACTTCGAAACCACGGGTCCCGAGATTTGGGATGACACCGACGGGCGCGTCGATTTTCTGATCTCCGGCATCGGCACCGGCGGAACCCTCACCGGCGTCTGCGAATACATCAAGCCCAGGAAGCCGTCGTTCAAGGCGGTGGCCGTGGAGCCGGCAGATAGCGCGGTCCTCTCCGGCGGACCCCCGGGGCCGCACAAGATCCAGGGGCTCGGCGGCGGTTTTATTCCCAGCATTCTGCGCCGCGATTACATTGACGAGGTCATCACCGTAACCAACGACGAGTCGATTAACATGGCGCGGCGGCTTCCGCTCGAAGAAGGTCTGCTGGTTGGTATCTCTTCGGGAGCGGCGGTGGTCGCGGCTTTGCAGGTGGCGCGCCGTCCTGAAAATGCCGGGAAACTGATCGTTGTGGTTCTGCCGTCGTTCGGCGAGCGCTATTTAAGTAGTATTCTCTTCGAAGGACTCCGGAACCAGGCGTTGCAGATTCCGACGACGCAACTTCCGGACTGATTCATGCCGCATCTGTTGTCGCTAATCCGCGAAGACGTTGCCACCGTGCTGGAGCGCGATCCTGCGGCGAAGTCACGCCTGGAGGTTTATCTCTGCTACTCCGGCCTGCACGCGGTGTGGTTCTATCGCATGAATCACTGGTTGTGGAACCACAATTTCCTTCTGCTGGCGCGCTGGTTGTCGCAGACCGCGCGCTTTCTCACCGGCACCGAAATCCATCCCGGGGCGCGGATCGGCAGACGATTATTCATCGATCATGGTATGGGCGTGGTGATCGGCGAGACCGCCATTGTCGGTGAGGACGTTACGCTCTACCAGGGGGTGACGCTGGGTGGAACCGGCAAGGAGCACGGGAAGCGGCATCCGACGATTCTCGACAACGTGGTGATCGGCGGAGGCGCGAAGCTCCTCGGCAACATCACGGTGGGACGCAATTGCCGGATTGGCGCCGGATCGGTCGTGCTGCGAAACGTGCCCGACGATTCCACCGTGGTGGGCGTGCCGGGACACATCATTCTTCGAGAAGGCAAGCGAGTGGTCATCACCGACCCCAAGCAGATCAACGATCCCCTTTCCGAGGCTTTGGCCGCAGTCGCGTCTGAGGTGAACAGGTTAGCGGAACGAGTGCGTCAACTGGAGGGCACGGGCGGACTTGAGCCGGTTTCCGCATCGCTGCAACGGATCATCGAAGATATCGATTACCAGATCTAGCGGAAGTGTTGCGAGCGGACCCAAGTGGTGCGTCCCCAGGGAAGCGGCGTTCTGCACGAAGAACGGCTGAGGGTGCGGCGCGACGTTGTAAAATAACAAGATGCCGTTACAGCCGGGAAGTCCCAACTTTAGCAAGAAGCGCACTCCGCCTCCGGACGAGACTTTTGAAGAAGCGGCCTATCTGAAGGCGCTGGGGGAAAAGCAGAAGGTCGTGAGCCTGAAGCTGGCCGACGGCGAAGTGGTCCGCGGCTGGATTGAGTACTACGACAAGAACATGGTGCGCGTGACGCGCGAGGATGGTCCGAATCTGTTCATCTTCAAACATGAGATTGTGTATATCGCCGACGACGGGAAGAAGAAGTAGTCAGCACCCAGAACCCGGCACCTGGTCCTCAATCCTGAAAACGAAAGTCTGGAAGTCGCATGACATTCCATCAATCCCTGGACCTGATTTCTTCGATGCAGGCGATGGCCCGTGAAGCGGGCATCCTGCTGATGGACTACTTTCGGCAGCAGGTGAAGATTGAATATAAGGGCGACGTGGACCTGGTCACGGTGGCCGATCGGAAGTCGGAAGCGCTGATTCTGGAAAGGATTCGCCATCAGTTTCCGACTCATGACGTGATGGGTGAAGAGGGAGCGCGCATCGAAACCGGCGGCGAGTACAAGTGGTATGTTGATCCGCTCGATGGCACTACGAACTTTGCGCATGGCTTTCCGGTGTTTTGCGTTTCGCTCGCGGTGGAGCGCCTGGGACAACGGATCGCGGGAGTGATTTATGATCCAACTCGCGACGAGATGTTCGCTGCCGAACTAGGCAGTGGCGCATGGTTGAACGACAAAGCGATCCACGTGTCGGCAACGCCGAACTTGGGGGAGTGCCTGATCGGCACCGGTTTCCCGAGCCACAAGCGGCATAAGAACCCGAATATTTATTTCTATCACCAGCTCACATTGCGCACTCATGGGGTGAGGCGGGCGGGATCGGCGGCGCTTGATCTGTGCAATGTTGCGTCGGGCCGGTTTGACGGCTTCTGGGAATTTAATCTCAATCCATGGGATACGGCGGCGGGCGTGCTGATTGTCGAAGAGGCCGGCGGGAAGGTCACGGACTTTTCGGGCGGCGAATTCCAGATCGCAAGCCGTGAGACGCTGGCGTCGAATGGGATGGTGCACGACGCGCTCTTGCGGGAGTTCCAGGAGATCTTCGCAGGCCGGGGATTGGAGCCGTTGCCCAGTCCGGTCACCTACGCGAACGATCGAAGACTCTAGAAAGTTTTCCCGTAGAGACGCGGCTTGCCGCGTCTCGGCATTAGTACGCCGCCGGAGACGGGGCAAGCCCCGTCTCTACAGGCAAGCGTTACAATTACTCACGTGATTTCGTCTCTTCTTGAACGCAAGATCGAAAAGCGATCCGACAAGGTGCGGCTGCAGGGGCGCATTCTATTTCTCACCGAAGACCCGGAGTTGATCAAGAAGCAACTGGCGGGTTGGGATCTACCGTGGGATACCAAGAACACTGGCAACAATTCCAAGCTCCGCGACGACATTTCGACTGACGAGATCACTCCCGCGCACTACTGTTTCTACTTCGATCGGACGCTCGGCGAGATTCCCTATGTTGACTTGAGGTGCGGCGAAACGCTGCCGATTAGGCGTGGCGATGTGAAGAAAGGCGGCTTCGGTGCTCGGTGAGCGGCAAGCGTCGCGGCAAAGGCTCGAGTCGCGAGCAGTCGCCGAATGCGGAGATGTGCGCCGGGATTCAAGTCGCGAGCGCGGTGGCTGGGTACATTGTCGAGTACGAGCCCTCGAACGCGAGTGATCTGCTGGTGTCGGCCTAGCGGTCGCGGTGTACAATGCACACTACGTGGGGACTCCAATCGAAAGACCTCTAATTTAACCGCAATGGGGCAGCCGCCGTTGTGGCGTCGCTGATTTCTTCCTCGCGGTGAAGCACGCAGCAAAGAGCAGTTTACGGAATCACTAAAAAACCTATGAAGATTCTGCTTTATAACCCCGACAATGGCGTAACGCGTAATTTCATGCCGCATCTGTGGATGTTTCTGCTCCAGGCGCTCACTCCATCGGGCCATGAGGTGCTGCTGGTGGATGGCAACGCGCAGCCCGTGGATGAAGCGGGGATCGCGCAGTTTGTGCGCGACAACAATATTGGATTGGTCGGGATCGGCGCCATGACCAGAATGATTGCCAAGGCGTATCGCATGGCGGATGCGGTTCGCGCTACGGGAGTTCCGGTGGTGATGGGCGGACCTCACGTGACGGAGATGGCCGACGAGGCACTCGGTCGAGATGGCGGGCCGCGCCACGCCGACGCTGTTGCCCTGGGCGAAGCCGATGCGACCTGGCCGCTGATTGTTGAGGATGCTGCTCGTGGTGAGCTTAAGGACGTTTATGCGCCGGTGGACGCCACTGGCAAGGAGAGCAAGCCGTCGCTGAAGGAATACCCGGTGATTCCGTGGCAGTCGATCGATCTCAAGCAGTTCAATCTGGTGCCGAAGGCCGCGAGCGCCCTGCTCCAGAAAATCGGAGAAGGCTGGGGAACATTTCGCCTTATTCCGGTCGAATCGGGACGAGGCTGCCCTTACGGCTGCGAGTTCTGCACGGTGACCGGATTTTTTGGAGACTCGATTCGCTTCCGTACCAATGAAAGCGTGGTGAATGAACTGCTGCGGTTGAAGGACCGCGCCCGCAACGAGAAGGGCCAGATGGCGGTTTTCTTCATCGACGATAATTTCGCCATCAACATTAAGCGAACGAAGTCGCTGCTGCGCGACATCATTGCCGCCGGCGCGCAGGTGCACTGGGTGGCGCAGATCAGCGCCAATTTATTGCGTGACGAGGAACTGGTGGACCTGATCGCGGCTTCTGGAGGCAAGTGGATCTTTATCGGCATGGAGTCCATCGACCCGGCCAATCTGAAAGACGTAAACAAAGGATTCAACAAGCCGGGTGAATATGCGGCGGTGCTGGAGCGACTAGCGGAACGCAACGTGTACGCCATCACGTCGTTTATCTTTGGCATGGACAACGACACGACCGGAGTGGCCGAGCGAACTCTCGAACAAGTTCGGACCTGGCCTCCGGGTCTGCCGATCTTTGGTTTGCTGACTCCTTTACCCGCAACGCCGCTCTACAAGCGGCTGGAGACCGCCGGGCGGTTGACGCGGCCCAAGCATTGGCAGGAGTTCATCCCGTTTGCGATGGCCCACACGCCGCTGAAGATGACCATCGAAGAAGCTCATGCCGAAGTGGATCATGGCTGGGAGCAGGCTTATAGTCCGGAGGCGCTGGCGCATGCAGTTGACTCGCTGAACGACCAACCCCTGGGTTATCGCGTTAACATCTTCCTTGCGCGCCTCTGTTTCCGTGGCATCTATTTCCCCATGCTGGGGAAAATGGCATGGATGAAGGTGATTGCGCAAAATCGGCAAACCATCTTCAAGCTCGTAAGGGAGGGGTTCAAGGCCGGCGCTTGGCGCGGCGCGCCCGCGAGGATTCCCGCCAGCCCAAAGCCGCAGGTGGAGACGGGCGAAGCGATCGCACAAGTGGCGGGCGGTGACGGGCGTGCGATTGCGTTTCCCGCCGATTGAAAGTCGTTTATGCGCTTTTCGACCTTGGGAAGCTGCTGCCGAGCGGTGCTGCCTGTACTGATAGCTGTGTTCTTGCTAAAATGTGAATTCAATCACACCCCGTGCGCCCGAGGAGCATGAGATTCTATGGCTTACGTAATTGCCGAGCCCTGCATCGGAACCAAAGACACCGCCTGTGTTGACTCCTGTCCGGTGGATTGCATTCATCCCAAGAAGGACTCCGACAAGTTTGCGACCGAGGAGATGCTGTATATCGATCCCGTAGAATGTATTGACTGCGGCGCCTGCGTGCCGGTTTGCCCGGTCTCGGCCATCTTCGCGCTCGATGACCTGCCGGAAAAGTGGAAAGAGTACACCGAGCGGAATGCGAAGTACTTCGGGCGATAAATCTGGCTGCGAGCGACGGGCTGCGAGGTTCGAGCTTCGAGCAAACAAAACCCCGAGTCTGCCGAATTGGGCTCGCTCGCAGCCCGAAGCTCGCAGCTCGTAGCCGATTCGTAGCCGATCCCTCAACTTTGCATCCCTCGCGCACTCCATTACAATCATTGCTTAACCTGTTGACCTTCCATGGCGCTGAAGGAGTCGGAAGCGATCGTTCTGCGCACGTATCCGCTGCGCGAGTCCGACCTGCTAGTTACGCTCTTTACCCGTATGGAAGGCAAGGTAAAAGGCGTGGCGCGCGCGGCCATGAAGTCGAGACGCCGCTTTGGAGGCGCGCTTGAGCCGCTCACGCATGTGCGGGCCTTTTACGACGACCGCGAAGGGCAGGAACTGGCGCGGCTCGATTCCTGTGAGGTGATCGAATCGCCGCTGTCTGGCGAGGTCAGTTATACGCGGGCGGTGGCGCTGGGACACGTCGCTGAGTTGCTCGACGAGTTGATGCCCGACCGCGAGGCCAGCGACGCGGTGTTTCGGTTGAGCCTGGCGGTTCTGCAGGAACTGCGCGGCCCGGCGTTGTGGATGCCGCTCACGTACTTCGAGCTGTGGATGACGCGGCTCATGGGATTTCTGCCGGAGTTTTCGGAGTGCGTTGTCTGCGGACGCGCGCTCGACGGCAGCCGGGCGTTCTACCACGCGCTTGCCGACGGCTTGATGTGCCTGGACGACAAGCGCGTGGCGTCGTCGGAACTGTCGTCCGAATCGAGAAGGATTGTGGCGCAGATGTTGCGGTCGCGCGTTTCGGAGTTTTCCGGGATTGATTGGCCGAAAGCGGTGGGAGCGGACCTGCGCAAGTTTCTTCTCCAGATTCTGGAACGGCACATCGAGAAGAAGTTGGTGACGGCGGGAATGCTGGAGAAGATCTAGCTGCGAGCCGCGAGACTACGAGCTTCGAGCAAACGAGATCCGATGCTTGCTCGCAGCTCGCAGCCCGAAGCTCGCAGCCTGTAGGCAAAAGTGAAATTTCAATTGAACTCACTCAACTCCAATTCGCCGACCTTCCAGCAGCTCATCCTGAAGCTCCAGACGTTCTTTGCTGAGCGCGGAGCGGTCATTCAGCAACCTTACGACGTCGAAGTGGGCGCCGGGACCATGGCGCCGGAGACATTCCTGCGCGTGCTCGGGCCGAATCCATATAAGGTTGCGTACGTGCAGCCGTCGCGGCGTCCGGCTGATGGGCGTTATGGCGAGAACCCCAACCGGTTGTTCAAGCACTTGCAGTTGCAGGTGATCCTGAAGCCGCCGCCGGAGAATGTGCAGGAGCTCTATCTCGAATCGCTTGGCGCGATCGGCATTGATCTGCGTCAGCACGACATCAAGTTCGAAGAAGACAACTGGGAGTCTCCGACGCTCGGCGCGTGGGGCATCGGATGGCAGGTTATGCTTGACGGCCTCGAGGTCACACAGTTCACCTACTTCCAGCAGTGTGGCGGCGTGGACCTCGACCCCATCTCCGCCGAACTCACCTACGGTCTGGAGCGGCTGTGCGCTTTCCTGCAAGACGTGGATTCGATCTACGACATCGTGTGGGCGCGCGATCCGGAAACGGGCAGGGAAGTGAAGTATGGAGACGTGCGTCTGGCCGACGAGCAGCAGTTCTCGGTGTACAACTTCGAAGCGGCGGATGTGCAGAGTACATGGAAGCATTTCGAACTCTGCGAGGCGGAGTGCAAGAGACTGATTGATCGCTACGCTGCCTTAGCCAGGGATGAGAGCGAAGGAGATGGCATCGCGCAAGAGAAGTCGCGCTTTCCCTTGCTGGGCGCCTACGATCTGTGCCTGAAATGCTCGCATTACTTCAATATTCTCGATGCTCGGGGCGCGATTTCGGTGACCGAGCGCGTCGGCGTAATCGCGCGTGTGCGGGCTTTAGCCGTCGGGATCGCCAAGGCCTGGATGGACCAGCAATACGAGACTGAAAGAAAAACGGAGAAGACTGACCAAGCTGCAAAGCCCGGAGTGAAGGGCAAGAAGGGCAAGTTGGCTCCGGTGGGATGAGCGCCTTACCACAGGGAACACAGAGGTTCACAGGGTAATTCTTTCGTGCAGATCGAAACTCCGTTTGTGACCCGGCTCACATTCATTTTGCTGTAGTCTTGAGACCATAGACGGATCGCCTGATGCCTGACTTTTTACTCGAAATCGGATGCGAAGAAATCCCGGCGCGGATGATTGACGCCGCTTCTCGCGAGCTGCGCGAACGCTTGAACACGCTATTGCAGCGCGAGCGCCTCGAACCAGCTGGAGCGATTTCGCGTCTCGACACGCCGCGCCGTCTGGCCGTTCTGGCTTCCGGCATTCCCGCCTCCCAGCCGGACATCACCGAGCAGGTGAACGGCCCGTCCGCGCAGATCGCATATAAGGATGGGCAGCCGACACCGGCAGCGCATGCGTTTGCCAAGAAAATCGGCGTGGACGTCGGCAAGCTGGAGAAGGTTGGCACTCCCAAGGGCGAATACCTGGCGGCCACGGTCACGCGGAAAGGCCGTACCGCCTCCGAGATTCTTGCCGAGACTCTTCCCAAAGAAATCTCCACGCTCTACTGGCCCAAGAGCATGTACTGGCGCAAGCGCGGGGAAGTATTCGTTCGTCCGGTGCGCTGGCTGGTGGCGATGCTCGATGAGCAGGTCGTCCCGGTGGAATTGTTCGGCATCCGCGCGGGCAAGGCTTCCCGCGGACGCCGCGTCATTGGTAGCGAAGCGGGCAGCGAGATCGTCGCCATCTCCAAGCCCAGCGCCTATGTCGAAGCCCTGCGCGGCGCGAAGGTTCTGGGCGCCGCCGAGCGCGAGCAGGTGATCTGCAAAGCGCTCGACGCTGCCACTCGCACAATCCCTGGAGCGCGCTGGCGCGAAGACAAGCCGCTCGTCGCGACCGTCGTCAATCTGACAGAATTTCCCTCCGCCATCCTTGGCAGCTTCGATCCGGAATTTCTCGATCTGCCCGAAGAGGTGCTGGTCACGGTGATGCGTGACCATCAGAAGTATTTTGCCATCGAAGATGCGAATGGGAAATTGCTGCCCCACTTTCTGGCGGTGCTCAACACAGCTGCCGACTCGGATGGATTGATCCGCCACGGCAACGAACGCGTTTTGCGCGCCCGCTTCAACGATGCCCGCTTTTTCTGGCAGACGGACCAGAAACAGACCCTTCGCCAGCGCGTCGATTTGTTGCGCAACGTCACCTTCCAGAAAGATCTCGGCAGCTACTATGACAAGACGCTGCGCGTGCAACACATGGCGAGCTGGCTCGCCGAGACAGTGAAACAAAGCGGCATGGCGGTTCGACCGGGCGTAATCCACAAAGCTGCGCTGCTAGCGAAAACCGATCTGACCACGGAACTCGTCAAGGAATTTACGGAGCTGCAGGGAATTGTCGGCGGCCTTTACGCGCGTGTGCAGCAACTCGATGAAGGCATGAAGCCCGACGTGCAATTGGCAGTTTCGCGGGCCATCTACGATCATTACAAGCCCGAGTCGATGGAGGACGCAGCTCCCGCGACGGTCGAGGGAGCTGTTCTCTCGATCGCCGATAAGGCCGACTCGATCGCCGGAATGTTCGCGCTCGGTCTCATCCCCAGCGGATCGAAGGACCCGTTCGCGCTACGCCGCCAGGCGAATGGCATCGTGAAAACGATCGCCGAGCATAAGCTGCCATTGCGTCTCTCGGAGATCATGGCCGATGCGCGCATTCGCTATAAGGGCTCGGACGCGGAGAAGAAGTTCTCCAACGCCGCCTACTCCGATTCGGTGCGCAGCTTCTTCCGCGAGCGCCTCGAGTTCTATTTGAAGGATGCTCGCGGCTACGCATATGACGTCGTCAGCGCCGTACTCGCTGTCGATTCCGACGATGTGGTGGACGCGGCCGCGCGAGCCGAAGCTGTGAGCAAGGTGCGTGGCTCGCCCGATTTCGACTCCATTTCCAGCGCCTTCAAGCGCATGAAGAATATTCTGCGCCAGGCTGCTGAAAAGACTAAAGTTATTGCCATGCGCGTTGATCCCGCTGGCCTGCAGGAAGAATCCGAAAAAGAGCTGGCCGCGCTGATCCCGCAGACCGTGGCGACCGTCGAGAAGCGGCGTGCGGCGCGCGACTATGAAGGGGCGCTACTCGAGATCGCGAAATTGCGTCCCGCGATCGACAAGTTTTTCGACAAGGTCATGGTCATGGTGGACGATGACAATCTCCGCGCCAATCGCCTGGCTCTTTTGCAGACCGTGGTCAAGGAATTCTCCACGATCGCGGACTTCTCCGAGATCGTGACCGAAGGCAAGGAATCTACGAAATAAAAAAGAGGACCAAAATGGCAACAACGACTCTCCCCGATACCAGCATTCTCGAAACGAAACCCACGGAAACGAAACCCGCGACCACAAAATATGTGTACTTCTTCGGCGGTGGCAAGGCCGATGGCAATGGCCAGATGAAAGACGTTCTCGGCGGCAAAGGCGCTGGGCTCGCCGAGATGACGAACGCCGGCCTCCCCGTGCCTCCCGGCTTCACCATCCAGACCGAGGCCTGCCGCGAATACATGCGCCACAACGCGGTCTCGAAGGAAGTGGACAGCCAGATGGAAGCCGCGCTGGCCAGGCTCGAAGGCCTTCAGGGCCAGAAGCTCGGCAAGGGCGAGAACCCGCTGCTGGTGAGCGTGCGTTCAGGCGCGAAGTTCTCGATGCCCGGCATGATGGACACGATTCTCAACCTCGGGCTGAACGACAAGAGTGTCGAGGCGCTGGCCAAGCGCAGCAACAATCCACGGTTCGCCGCCGATTCGTACCGGCGGCTGATCCAGATGTTCGGTAGCGTCGTTTTGGAGATTCCGAAGGCTGCGTTTGAAGAAGTCTTTGACGCGAAGAAGAAGCAGAAGAAGGCCAAGCTCGACACCGATCTTGACGCCAAGGCGCTGAAGGAAGTCATCGAAGAGTACAAGAAGGTCGTAAAGAAGTACGCCAAGCGCGACTTTCCGCAGGATCCGCACGAGCAACTGGTCATGTCGCGGGACGCGGTGTTCCGCTCGTGGCAGAACGACCGCGCCAAGCACTATCGCCGCATCAACAACATCGATGACATGCTCGGCACCGCAGTCAGCGTGCAGGCCATGGTCTTCGGCAACCTGGGAGAGACCAGCGGCACGGGAGTGGGCTTCACGCGCAATCCCGCCACCGGCGCGAAGGAGTTCTACGGCGAATTTCTGATGAACGCGCAGGGCGAAGACGTGGTCTCGGGCGTTCGTACGCCGGTGCCGATCCTCGAACTGCAGAAGATCATGCCCGATGTCTACAACCAGCTCCGCGACATCACCACCCGGCTGGAAAAGCATTACAAAGACATGCAGGACTTTGAGTTCACCATCCAGGATGGCAAGCTCTACATGCTGCAAACGCGCAACGGCAAGCGTACCGGGCGAGCCGCTGTGCGGGTGGCGATTCAGATGGTAGAGGAAGGACTGATCACCAAGGAAGTAGCGATCTTCCGTGTGGAACCGAACCAGCTCTATGACTTTCTGGTGCCGGGGCTGGATGAGAAGAGCACGAAGGTGGAAGTGCTGGCGACGGGATTGCCGGCGTCTCCGGGTGCGGCGGTCGGGCAGATCGTTTTCACCGCGGAAGAAGCGGTGAAGAAGGCCGGACATGGTGCGAAGAAGAATCCGGTGATTCTGGTGCGCGCGGAAACGACTCCGGAAGACATCCAAGGCATGGAAGTTGCCGCCGGCATTTTGACTTCGCGCGGCGGCATGACCAGTCACGCCGCTGTGGTCACACGCGGCATGGGGAAATGCTGCGTGGCGGGTGCGGGGGATATTCAAGTCGATGAGCGCGCTGGGGAAATGCGCGCCAAGGGACAGGTGTTCAAGGAGGGAGACTGGATCTCGCTCGATGGCACCAGCGGGCGCGTGATCAAGGGGAAGCTGAACACGCTGGAGCCGTCGGCCGATGATGAGGACCTGCAGAAACTGCTGGGTTGGGCGGAGCCGTTCCGCAAAATCGGCGTGCGCGCCAATGCGGACATTCCGCGGGATGCGATTCAGGCGCGGGCCTTTGGCGCCGAGGGCATCGGGCTGTGCCGCACCGAGCACATGTTCTTCGCCCAGGACCGCATCCCACATATGCGCGCCATGATTCTCGCCGACAACGAGAAAGACCGGCGCGCCGCGCTGAAGAAGTTGCTGCCCATGCAGCGCGCCGATTTCATTGGCCTGTTCAAGGCGATGGCAGGGTTGCCGGTTACGATCCGCCTGCTCGACCCGCCGCTGCACGAGTTTCTACCCAAGCGCGAGCAACTCATGGTTGACATCGCCAGCCTGCCCAGCGCCAATGCGAAGCAGAAAAAAGCGCTGGTGGAGGAATACCGCGAGTACGGCGCGAAAGGGGCTGGCGATCTGAAGAAAGTTCTTTCCGCGCTGTTGGCGCGTGTGGAAGAGTTGCATGAGTTCAATCCCATGCTGGGGCATCGCGGATGCCGGTTGGGGATCACGTATCCAGAGATCACCGAGATGCAGGCGCGGGCCATTCTCGAAGCGGCCGTGGCCGTGGACAAGGAAGGCATCAAGACCCACGCGGAGGTGATGATCCCGCTGATCGCGACCGTGAAAGAGATGGCGAACCAGGGGGCGATCGTCCGGCGCGTGGCAGAAGAAGTGTTCAAGGAAAAGGGAAGGCACGTGCACTACCTGGTGGGCACAATGATTGAGCTGCCCCGCGCCTGCCTGGTTGCGGGCGAGATTGCCAAGGAAGCGGAGTTCTTCTCGTTTGGCACGAACGACCTGACCCAGACCACGTTCGGCTTCTCACGCGACGACGTGAATAAGATTCTGCCGACGTATCTGGCGGAAGGGATTCTGAAGCAGGATCCGTTTGCCGCGATCGACCAGGACGGTGTGGGCGAACTGGTGCGGATCGGGATCGAACGGGGTCGCAAGACGCGTCCGAACCTGGAGGTTGGCATCTGCGGCGAGCACGGCGGCGAGCCGTCGTCGGTGGAGTTCTGCCATCGGGTGGGAATGGATTATGTGTCTTGCTCCCCGTTCCGCGTGCTAACCGCGCGACTAGCGGCGGCCCAGGCCGCAGCCGGCGAAAAGCTGCAGAGTGACGCTGGACGAACAAAATAACTTTCGCAGGGCGTCGAGGCCACATCATCGTGGCTTCGATGCCTTTTTTTTTTCGCGGAAGGCGATACTCTTCTTCTGCCGGCCGTCGCTGCGGAAACGATGGCACAGGGTCTCGACTCTTCTACTGCACTCTCTGCAGCCGGGAGATCAGCTTCTGTGCCAGATTCTCCTCTGACTCGGACCACAGCAACCGCCCCGTTGCCCCGGAATTCTTTTCCACCTTCGCGGTAAACTCCACCAGTTTTTGTACGTTGCTCCGGACGTTTCGCTCCGCCTCGGACGTCAACTCGACTTCTTCGTGCAGGAAGGATGTGTCCAAACCGAAATCAATTTGAATGTGCCCGGTCTCTTCCGCTGCGCGCTCTTCAAATTCCATCCCTTGCGCAATCAGACGCACCAGCGACGGCTCCAGCACCCATTTTTCCTTGCCCTCGGGAGGAGTCCACAAATCCCAATAGGCCTCGAAAACGTAGGCATAATCGTCGTGGAGAAGTTCCGCGACCACTTCCGCCGCGTCTTCCGGCGGAACGCCAGGAAGGAAGCGACGCTCCAGAATAGTTGGCTCACTCCACGAGACCGGTTGGATGGCCGCATAGGTCACTCCATCCCGCGCCGAAGAAAACGGAATCTGTCGGAGCACGCTGACCGTTCGCGGCAGGATCTCAGCCTCGTCAAAGCTGGGAAACCACAGGCTCAAATAAAGCGAATCGCCCATGGATGTATTCTAAATCGCAGGTGCGTTATGTAGGGCGCCTTCGGTTCGGGGGTCAAGTTTGTGAGCGCATCTAGTTTTGACGCGGGAAAAGCGCCCTGTTACTATGAACTCCGGCGGCAAACAACCATCTCACCCAGAAGCGTCCCCGTCGTCTAGCCTGGCCTAGGACATCGCCCTTTCACGGCGGTAACATGGGTTCAAATCCCATCGGGGACGCCAACAAAATAAAGGACTTAGCGGTTCTGGCCGGGAGCCATCGGAAGCGCGGAGCCGATACGGGGCCGATAGAAAAGGGATGTAAAGACCCCTAAGAAGGCTGAAATGACTATAACGAGGAAAGCCACAATGAGGGAGACAGTTATGATGAAACCAAGACCTCGCACAAAGCTCCCTCCTTCGCCGTAGGGAACAGGCGTAACTCGCTGAATCAGAGTTGGGAAATGGATCTCGCGTGTGCATGAGCTTCTCAGGAAGCAACCACTTTGCACCGGAAAGTAGCTCGAAGCTTTGGCCGCTTCGAGTACCTGTGGCAGGGGCGATCAATAAAGTCGAGGATGCCAAGTAGCTTCTCTTACGACCTGTAGGGGCTGACCCCCAGCTTCTGCACTTGCTCCGTGAACTCCCGCACAACCTGCGCAAACCTCGGCCCTTCGGCCGCCGAAACCCATTCCAAGCGAAAGCGCTCTTCTTCGATACCGAAATCCGCGAGCATCAGGCGGATGGCATCCGCGCGTTTTTCTGTTTTGTAATTGCCCTCCTGATAGTGACAATCTCCCGGATGGCAGCCGCAGATGAGAACGCCGTCCGCCCCCTTGGTGAACGCATCAATCACCAAGTTGGGATGCACCATTCCCGAGCACATGACGCGGACGATGCGGATGCTGGGCGGGTATTGGGTCCGGGAAACGCCCGCCAAGTCTGCGCCGGCGTAGGAGCACCAGTTGCAACACAGGGCGATGATCAAGGGCTGAAAGTTGTCGTCCATCACGCTACTCCCAAAGCAGCATGGATCTGGGCCTCGATTTGATCGAGGGTAAATCCACGGATGAATATACCCTTCTTTGGGCACGTAGCCTGGCAGCAGCCACAGCCCTTGCAGATAGAGTCGTTGGTTTCGACGACTTTCTTGATCGCCCCCTGCCACTTGTACTCGAGCATGGTGATGGCTTTGTAGGGGCAGGTGTCCACGCAGTAGGCGCAACCGTCGCAGCTAGCGTCGACGACCTGCGATATGTTGGCTTCCAGCTCAATGCTGTCCCGGGCGAGGATGGTGGATGCTCTGGCGGCTGCCGCCTGAGCCTGGAGAATGGATTCCTCGATGTTCTTGGGAGAATGCGCCAGCCCACACAGGAAGACGCCGTCGGTCATGAAGTCGACGGGGCGCAGCTTCATGTGGGCCTCGAGGAAAAAGCCTTCGCTATTTAATGGAACCTTGAGAAGCTGCGCGAGCTGGCGATTGTCGTCGTGCGGCTGGATGCCCGCCGACAACACCACCGCATCGGCGGCGATCATGAACGGCATGCCGAGCGTCTGGTCGAAGACGGAAACCTGGAGCCCTTTGCCATTCCGCGCTACTTCAGGTTTGCGATCTACGTCGTAGCGGACGAATACGACGCCTTGCTGCCGCGCCCGGGTGTAGTACTCTTCCTTGAAGCCATAGGTGCGGATGTCGCGGTAGAGGACATAAACATGCGTTTGCGGCGAGAGTGCTTTTATCCGCAGTGCATTCTTGATCGCCTCGGCGCAGCAGACTCGCGAACAGTATGGCCGTTCACTGTCGCGCGAACCGACGCATTGGATCATCACTACCGTCGATTGCTTTCCGTTCGGGACCAGGAAGCCATCGCCAGCAGCGAGACGTTCTTCGAGTTCTCGCTGCGTCATCACCCTTTCGTCCTGGCCATACAGGTACTCCTTGGGCTGGTGCTCCCGCGCTCCGGTAGCAACGATGACCACGCCATGCGTGACCACGGTGGTCCGGCCGCCGGCGACAACGGTAGTCTTAAAGTTGCCGATTGAGCCCTCGATCCTCTCGAGCGTGGCTCCGGTGTAGACAGAGATTCTGTCGTTGTGGCGGATCTCCTCCTGCAGCCGCCTTAGCTCGGCTTGCGGTTGATCCCCGTTCAGCAGGTAATGGATGTGTTTCAGATTCCCGCCGAGTTCGTTCTGCTTCTCGACGAGGTGAACGTCGAATCCCTGGTGCGCGAGCGAAAGCGCGGCAGTCATGCCGGCGAGCCCGCCACCGATGACCAGCGCCGACTTGTTGACTCCGATCGACCTCCGGGCGAGCGGCTCCAGCAGCCGTGCCTTGGCCACCGCCATCCTCACTAGGTCCTTGGATTTCTCGGTGGCCCTGTCTGGCTCCTGCATGTGGACCCAGGAACACTGGTCGCGGATGTTCGCCATCTCAAAGAGATAAGCATTGAGTCCTGCCTCGCGGAGGGTGTTCCGGAACAGGGGCTCGTGAGTACGCGGTGTGCAGGAGGCGACGATCACGCGGTTCAGATGGTGTTCGTTGATCCTTTCCTTAATCGCTTCCTGGGTGTCATTGGAGCACGTATAAAGGTTGTTCTCGGCGTATACGACATTGGGCAGCGTCTTGGAATACTCCACCACGGCGGGGACATTGACCACGCCGGCGATGTTCGTTCCGCAGTGACAGACAAAGACCCCGATGCGAGGCTCCTCTCCCTTCACATCTCTTTCGGGTGGGTAGAACTCGGGGGTGATCAGCGTGCCACGGGCTTCTCGCAAGAGCGAGAGCACCTGGGCGGCGGCCGCCGAGGCCTGCATGACAGTTTCGGGGATGTCTTTGGGCTCGGCAAACGGCCCGGCCACAAAGATTCCTTCTCGCGAGGATTCTGCAGGCCGGAATGTGGAGGTCCCACAGAAGTTAAACGTGTTCAGCGCCACGCCGAACCGTTCGGCCAGCACTTTGACATCTTTGGGTGGCTGCATGCCCACCGATAGGACGACCAGGTCGTATTCCTGGGAAAGCTTTCTGTCGTTCTCCCCGAGATACTCGACGATCAGGTTCCGCGTCCCAGGGACTTCCTCGATTTTCGGCACACGAGAACGGATATACCGCACACCGAGCTCTTGCGCTCTGTGGTAATACTGCTCGAAGCCCTTGCTGAAAGCGCGCAGGTCCATGAAGAAGACGTCGCATTGCAGACCTTCGCCGAGATGTTCTTTGGCGATGATGGCTTCTTTGGTGGCATACATACAGCAGACGGACGAACAGTAGTCGTGATCGAAATCTCGCGAACCAACGCACTGCAGAAAGGCAATCCGCTTCGGCTCCTGCCGGTCGAAGGGTCGGAGCACATGGCCGGAGTAGGGTCCGGAGGCGGACAAAATCCGCTCGAACTCCAGAGCCGTGAGCACATTCGGGAAGCGGCCATAACCTAGGTCCTTCTTTAACCGGGCGTCGAAGAGCTGGTATCCGGGTGCGAGGACGATGGCGCCCACCTTCAACTCCTGAGTCTCCGCCATTTGTGCATAGTCGATCGCATTGGCCTGGCAGGCCGTTGCACAGAGATGACAATCGCAGCAGATGCCGCAAGCGAGGCAGCGCCTAGCCTCGGTGATCGCTTGCTCGGCGGTGTAGCCGGTGCTGACCTCGTCGAAGGTCCTGCCGCGGGTCGCGGGGTCGAGGAAGGGCACCGGTATTTGGCGCTGCATCAGCACACCAGCCGTATCCACCATGTACTCAGTGTGATACGGCCCTTCCAGTTCGCGCCCCGCACGGAGGTCCTGGCTATTGAGCCAGCGATCGATAGAGTTGGCGGCCTTTTTACCCGCGAGCATCGCCCCGACCACCACGTCGGGACCGGTCACGCAATCCCCGCCGGCGAACACACCGGGCAGCTCTGTCTCCAGCGTCAGTGGATCGGCACTCAGTGTTCCCGATTTTGTGGTCGCCAGACCCAGCCGTTCACCCAAGGCATTCACATCGGGAACCTGGCCGATGCTGACCACGACAGCGTCGCAGGGAATGACGAACTCCGAGCCTGGAATCGGCTCCGGAGCTGGCCGGCCGCTGGCATCGGGTCGGCCGAGCTTCATCTTCAGACACTCAAGGCCAGCCACGCGCCCGCCGTGGCCCAACTGGAATGACTTGGGTGCGGCGAGAAACATCAACTTGATGCCTTCGCGTTCAGCGTCCTCGATCTCGCGCTGGGCGGCGGGCATTTCTGGTCGCGTTCGCCGGTAGACGATTGTCACTTCTGCGGCCCCGCAACGGAGGGCGGCGCGCGCCGCGTCCAGGGCGGAATTGCCTCCTCCCACCACCAGCACGTGGCGGCCTGGGAGTACCGGACCGCCGAGGTTGAGCCGGCGCAGGAACTCCACCCCGCCGGTGACACCCGACATGCTCTCACCGGGGATGCCGAGCTTCCGTTCCACGTGAGCCCCGATGGCGACGAAAACCGCCGCGTAGCTCTTGCGCAATTCTTCGAACTTGATGCTGCGGCCCACCGGCGTATCCAGCAGGATCTCGATCCCTGTCGCGCGCAGCCGGTCCAGCTCGGCGTTCAGCAAGGGTCGGGGTAACCGAAAAGAAGGAATGCCGGCCGCCAGCATCCCGCCCGCCACCGGGAGCGCCTCGAAGATCGTCGTGCCATAGCCCTTTTGGCGGAGTTGGTAGGCACAGAGGAGGCCGGCTGGTCCTGAGCCGATGATCGCAATCTTCTCCGGACGTTCGGGCACGGTCGGTTGCGGCAACTTGTAATCGGGGCAGTGGTCGGTAACGAAACGCTTCAACGCCGGCAAATTTACCGGATCGTCCACGTGGGTGCGCGTGCAGGCGGTGGTGCAGGGGTGCGTGCAGACCCGGCCGCAGATCAACGGAATCGGGTTGTCGCGCAGAATGACCTGGAGCGCCTGCTCGAAGCGCCCTTGCGCGATCAGAGTCACGTAGCCCTGCCCGCTCTGATGGATGGGGCATCCGGCCTCGCAGGGAGAGATCCCGCGGCGCGTAATGGCGGAGATGTTGGGGACGGCTTGCGGGAACGGCCGGTAGATCGCCTTCCGCTCTCCCAGCCCCAGATCGAACTCCGAGGGCAGCGTTACTGGACACTCCGCCGTGCAAGCTCCACAGCCGGTGCATTTCGTCGCGTCCACAAAACGCGGCTGCTTCTTGATACTGACCGTGAAATTCCCGGGCTGCCCATCGACGCGTTCCACCTCACTCAAGGTAAGAAGTTCGATATCCTTGTGCCTGCCGATCTCGACCAGACGCGGCGCCATGGTGCACATCGCGCAATCGTTGGTGGGAAAGGTTTTGTCGAGCTGCGCCATGACCCCGCCGATGGCAGGGCCGCGTTCGGCCAAGTACACCTTGATGCCGCCGTTGGCGAGATCGAGGGCCGCCTGCATGCCGCCGATACCGCCTCCCACGACCAGGGCAGCACCCACAGGTGGGGTTTGGGACTCCTCAGACCGCATGGGGAACGACCTCCGCCGCGGGTGCCTGCTGTGCGGCCCGCTCCTTGACCGCCTGGAAGTACAAGGCCAGCGGACGATAGATCATGTGTGCCGCCTTGCCGAACGGCATCTCTACCACCAGCATCGGCGTGGCGA
>Ga0208191_1000294_pt1 | contig 40249 bp, 34 predicted proteins | sample June2015DPH_13_5_FD_184709 | JGI IMG/M metagenome (GOLD analysis project Ga0208191, IMG submission 184709) | Peatland microbial communities from SPRUCE experiment site at the Marcell Experimental Forest, Minnesota, USA - June2015DPH_13_40... | ecosystem: Environmental > Terrestrial > Soil >... | reverse complement strand
AGTACATCACCGGCGCGACCGGAACCGCCCTCGCTCTGCCCCAGGGTGAGGAGATGGTTTGCCGGGCCAGCGCTGGTTCTTCGGCGCCGGCAGTCGGAGCGCGCTTGCAGGTGCGTTCCGGATTGACGGGCGAAAGCATTGGCCGCCGGCAGTTGCTGCGTTGTGACAACGCGGAAACCGACGCGCGCGTGAATCTGGAAGCTTGCCGGGCGCTGGGCATTGCATCCATCGTGGTTTTGCCGTTGCTGCGGCGTAACGGAGAGGTTCGCGGCCTGTTCGAACTATTCTCCGATCATCCCTATGCTTTCGAGGAGCGGGATCTGCTCGCACTGGAGCGGATGGCTGACCTCACATTGACTGCCCTCGATCTGGCCGAGCAGCGCCAGAATTTCTCGGCGGCACCCGCGCCAGCGCCCAGGCGAGAACCGGAAAAGCCGGCCGAACTTTTGCCTGAGCTTTTGCCCGAAGTCTCCACGGCGAGCAGTGCGCCGCAGGCTTCGGCAGTTCCCGATAATATTCTCCTCGACGTTCCCCTCAAGCCAGCGCTCGCTGGGCCCGCGGTCCTTCCCGCCGAGTCGCCGGTACTTTCGTCGTCGGCAGCACCGGTGCCAGCAACCGAGCCGGTGGCGGTGCTCGCTCCGGTCGCTGCTTCGGTCGCTGCTCCGGTCGCTGCTTCGGTTCCAGAGGCCATGCTCCGCGTGCAGAAATGCGCTTCCTGTGGATTCCCCGTTTCCGAGGGGAGAACATTTTGCCTCGATTGTGAAAAGAAGGATAGCGAGAAGAAGCAGCGTGAGAAGGAGCAGAGCGCAGCGTCCGACTCAGTGGACGCCTCCGCGGCACCGATGCCGGAGGAATTCGTGCCAGCCTTCCTGGCAAACGCAGCGCCCGCGCAAGAATCGTGGCTGGCGAACCACGTCAATCTGTTAGCGATCGTCGTCCTGATTCTGGGCATCCTGGTCGCCGTCGTGGTGTTTCGATAACCACCTTTGCACCCGGGGGTGCCTGTTTTCCTTGACAAATTGCCGGTGGAACCCATACTCTGCGCTTAATCCTTTGTTCCAAGACACAGGTGCCCAAGCATGAAAAATGTGTATGAAGTTTTACGGCAGAAGGAACTTGAACTGACCAGGCTGGAAAAGGAAGTTGAGGCCTTGCGCGTCGCCGCCCCGCTGCTTTCGGAAGAAAAAGAGACGCTGGCGGAAGCGCCCAAGCCGAGCTTAACTGCCACCGCGCCGCCGCAACCGGTCCGGATTCCTCCGGTGGTTGCCGCCCAGGGCGGAAGTGCTCCGGCACGGGTCGCGGGCTGGGAAGATGCGGCCAAGCGCTGGCCGTAAGCCAATTCGATGGTCGCTGTAGAGACGGGGCTTGCCTCGTCTGCCCGTTATTGAAAATAGCCCGGGATCGAAGGTCACCCCGGGCTATTATTTTGCTGTGTCGGTGGGCAGGCCTTCTGAGTGTGCGTGAGAACTGGGTCGTCCCTCCGGGACTTCATGGCCGTTTCAGTGGTGATTCCTTAAGCCGACGAAAACACCGTAACTGCTTCTGTTTTCATCGTCAAGCGCAGAATGCGAAGATGGTTATAAAGGTAACGCGACCGGGCAAATTGTAGATGAGGGTTTCACTAAACTTTCACGGGAGCGGGCCGCGCTCCCGATTACTTGAACGCACCGCTTATTTTCCGACACCTCTGGTTCTTCGTTACATTCCCAGTATCCATAATCGGGCGGGATCTCTCAGCGAAGCGCAAGAACGTTGGTCCGCGAAAACGGCGAGCGAGTCAATCGCGGCGGCCACAGTGCAGAGTCACCTCAAGTGGTTATCTTGGTGCCTATAGCCCAATAGCTGAGTTTGGGTATCCTGAAGTTGATGGAAGCAGCACAGTGCAGGGGGTAACAGCGTGACGAAACTCATCGACAAGAAGGCTCCACGCGGCAAGTTTCGAGTCATTGCCGATAACTTCGGGCAGTGGCGCATGAAGCACAGCGACATTCTGGTCGGCGATTTCGATACCATGGACCAGGCGCGAGCCGCAGCCCAGCCCGCACGGAGTCGCCCGTGGTTCGAACACTGGTCGGTGATAATCTGCGACGACAAAGGAGTCATCGTATGACCGAAGACACCGACAAGGTGGCGCTGCTGGCAGCACTCCGCGAAGAGTTGACTATCGTCGAGTTTCTCGATGACCTAATGGACTGGGGGCACGCGACAGCCCGCAGAAAGAAACTCTCCGCCCAATGATTGAGAAAGTTGAGGCACTATGACCGATGACGAAGTGACCGGCATCAGGTTGAGCGGCGAGAACTTGGATAAACTGTTCGCGTATCGTGCGGCGTGTGTCACTCCCATGTTGCACATCATCAACTCAGCGGTCGCGCAGCAGTTCGCCCTCACTGGACACGACTGCATGAAAATCTTCGAAGGGAAGTAACAGCAGCGATGGACGACGCCGTCAGAAAGTACCTCGCCGGCATCGGAAGGAAAGGCGGGAAGGTCGGCGGCAAGATTGGCGGTCTGTCAAGGTCGCCAGCGAAGGTTGCGGCTGCCCGCGAGAACGGCAAGAAGGGCGTTTCTGCCGTTGAGGGCAGATGCTGGTGGAGTAGGGAACTAATACGGGCACTGAGGCCAAGCAATTTGCCCTCGCGCTCCAGCATCGCCCGGATCGGTTCAACAGCGGCGATTTTTCCTTTCTCCACGAGCTTGGCCAGCGACTTGTCAATCGTGGCAAATCCCTTGTCGATGAAGCGCTGCTCGACCTCGAGCACCGTTACTTCGAATCCCGCGGTTGCCGCTACCTGTGCAATCCCGGACCCCATCAAACCACAGCCGAGTGCGCCGACTTTCCTGATTTCCATCACTCGTCTCCTGACCCAAACCGATATGAAATAAGAGATTTTCCAGGTTGTTATTTCCGTGAAGTCAGAATTCTGAGAGCTTTTTACACCGGATAGATCTTGCAAAGAGAGCTACGCAGACACTCCGATCCCGTTTCCGGATCGTAGCCAGCTTTGTCGCCCAGCAGCAGGTTTATATTGGATTTCTTCCATCCGTACTCGGGAGGACCTTCTTCCGGGAACCACCATGCATGCTGAGCGCTGACAACATCGGGAGCGATCCCGTCGAAGAGCACTGCTCGCATGCGTACCCGGCCCTCGGGAGTTTCAATCCACACCCAATCTCCTTTGTTAATCCCCAAGCGTTCAGCTGTGGCCGGATGGATCTCGACCAGTGGATCAGGATTGATTCGTCGCAGCGATTCGATCTGCCGGCCTTCGCTGACAAAAAACGGATTGCTCCTAGCTCCCGTCATTAAGATCAACGGATATTCCCTTGCGATCTGTGGGCTGGAAACCGGTGATAGCTGCGGCTCGCGGTACACCGGCAGCGGCTCCAGTCCGAGCTGCCTGGCGGTATTGCTGTAAATTTCAAATTTCCCTGACGGCGTAGCAAATCCTTTCTCCCTATACTTGTGGTAAGTCATTTCGCCTGCCAGAATTCCGCGCTCACAGAATTGATCGAAATTCATCCCCGTTTCGTAGAGTAGGGAATCGAGATAGGAACGATGACTCTGCCACGGAAACGCCTCGTGCAGCCCGAGGCGCTTGGCTAATTCCAGAATGACTTCGTGATCATCACGCGATTCCCCAACTTGGGCCACTTTCTTTCGCGCCAGCACGCACCAAATCTTGTGGAGGTTAGCAACGTCATCGGTTTCCAGCCAAGTGGCTGCTGGGAGTATGAGATCGGCCAGCGCAGCCGTCGGCGTGATGAAAAAATCGGACACAACGGTAAACTCCAGATGATCGCGCAGCGCTTCCTCTGTTAGCAGCGGGTTGGTTTGTGACAGCAGTGGATTCGTGCCGATCAGCCACATGGCCCGCACTCGGTAAGGCTCGCCGCTCACAACGGATTTCCAGAACGATGGCGCATGCAGAAATAAATTCAGGGCGAACTTCTCAACCGCGGCATATTCGGGCTTGTCTGCAGGTAAAAACTGCGCGCCCGACTGCTCGGGATTCATAAACAGCGATTTCTGGCGGACTCCACGCGGAGCCACCCATAGGACATCGCCGCCGGGCCGGTCTATGTTGCCCGTCAGGGCACGAAGAATGAGCTGAGCGCGAGCGGTCTGGAAATTTGAAGCACTCACATCGGTGGCACTACCCCAAAGCATGCAGGCTGGCGAAGTGTTGGCGTAGGTCCTCGCCGCATCGCGTATGCCATCTGCTGTGAGCCCCGTAATCGCGGCCGCCCACTCTGGAGTAAAGGGGCGCACATGCTCGACTAGCTGTTCATAACCTACAGTGAAGTTTTGGACGAAATCGCGATCAAGCAGGCCCTCGGCGATAATGGTGTGGATCATAGCCAAAGCCAAAGCGCCATCGGTGCCTGGCCGCAACTGCAACCAGTGCGTTGCCTTCTTAGCCGGGATGGTTCGGCGCGGGTCGATGACGATGACCTTCTCGGCGGTCCGTAACGCGTCTTCAATCAGTCGGCCGCACATGCCGTCGGCCGCACCCGATGTAGTAATGTTGCAACCCCAGATAACGACACAAGCCGGATGGCTGCCACCGGATCCGTAAACATCGGTGATCGGAAGCTGCCCTAGAGTAATGGTGCTAGCGAATACACGCGGCATATAGCAGAGGTGACCCGGAGCGACAAAGTTCGGCGTACCGAAGGCGTTGGCAAACCGCAGGGTGAAATCGGTATATGCGCGGCCCGTCCCTTGGCCAATCGCCACATATTCGGGACCGCTCTCGCGCTTGATCCGGGAAAAGGTTTCCTCAATCTCGTTGAGCGCCTCGTCCCAAGAGATTTGCCGCCACTTTCCTTCTCCGCGCTTGCCGACCCGGCGAAGCGGATGTGTAACGCGGTCCGGGTGGTACAACAGTTCCGGCGAAGCAGCCCCCTTCGGACAGATGTAGCCCCTGGAGGTAGGGCTGTCCGGATCTCCTGTCACCTTTAGGACACGACCGCCGCGGAGATGGACCAAGACCTGACAAACGCCGTGGCACATACGACAAGCAGACCGCACAACTCGGGTGTCTTCTGACCTTGCTGTTGTGGCCATCGCTAACCTCCTCCTCTGGATTCGCCCCGCCCGCACTGTTCTACATTTTGCAGACTTCGCAGGGCGGCACCCTACGCTACCGTTTCGTCGGGATTTGAACAGGCGTAGGAGCCTACTCCGGGCTGCTTCTACGCGTTTGCCGATGGTTGAACCAACTGCAAAAGGATTTCGGAAATGTCCATCACCCGCAGATCACGATCCCCTTTGCAGGCATTTACTCCGTCTTCCATCATGGTCAGGCAGAATGGGCACGCAACAGCAAGCGTTTCGGCCTGGGTCTCCAGAGCTTCGCGCGCCCGCTCCTGGTTGACGCGCTTCCCTGCCGGTTCCTCCATAAAGCTCATACCGCCGCCCCCGCCGCAGCAGAAGCTTGCCTCCCGCATCCGCCGCATTTCGAGCGGGGCTTCGCCTGATGACGCGTGTATCACTTGTCGGGGCGCATCAAAGACGCCGTTTTGCCGGCCGAGGTAACACGGATCGTGAAACGCAATCTTCTTGCCGGATCGCCGCAGCGGCTTGAGCCTGTCCGCATTCACAAGTGCAGCGAGGTATTCACTGTGGTGGCTGACCTCGAAAGTAGCGCCATGACGCGCATACTCGTGCTTCAGCGTGTTGAAGCAATGCGGGCAGAACGTAACGACCTTCTCGACGTTGTGCTTCTTGAACGTTGCGACATTTTCCTTCGCTAGTTGCTCGAAGAGGAATTCGTTGCCGATCCGGCGGGCTGGATCGCCGCAGCACTTCTCTTCGCGCCCGAGGATGGCAAACTTCACGCCAGCCTTTTGCAGCAGCCGAGCGGTGGCACGGGCGACCTTCTGGTTGCGCTCGTTCAGGGCGCCGCTGCAGCCGACCCACAGCAGGACCTCGGCATCCTTGCAGTCACCGATTTGCGAAACGTTCAATCCCTCGCACCAGTCCAGCCGCCCAGCTTGCGTACCACGGAACGGATGCCCGCGGCTCTCGAGGGAAGTGATGGCCTCCTGCATTGATTCCGGGAAGTCCGCTTCTTCCATTACCAGGAAACGGCGCATATCAATGATCTTCGGCATCTGCTCGATGAACACGGGACATGCTTCCATACACGCCGCGCAAGTCGTGCATTGCCACAGCCGTTCCGGCGCGGTCGCAGGAACCGTGCCGATGATCGGCAGCCCACGCGCTTCTTCAACACCGGCCTGAACCCCTGCGCCAGCGCCTGAGTTCGAGCTTCCATTGCCATTCGCGGTATTGAGCGCAAAAGCTTCTTGCGCATGTTCGCGCATCAAGTTGCGGAGATCAAGAATCAGGTCGCGCGGAGAGAGTTCTTTTCCTGAGATGTTCGCCGGGCAGACGGACGTGCAGCGCCCGCACTCGGTACAGGCGTCAAGATCAAGCAAATCTTTCCAGGTAAAACCTTTCAGCGAGTTGACGCCAAAGCTCGCTGTGCTCTCAAAATCGATGTTCTTCAGCGAGGCGCCGATTGGCTCCAGATTTGCCGCGTAGATGTTCAGCGGCGCGGTGGCCGCGTGCATCATCTTCGTGTATGGAATCCATGCGAGAAAGCCGAAGCACACCACCATGTGGAACCACCACGTGAAACGATGTGCCTGCTGCATTGCTCCAACGCTCATCCATTGACTCACCAGTTTCGCGGTCAGATTGCCAAACGGCGACCAACTTGCCCACGGATCCTTCGTCACGGCAATGCGACAGCCTTCCAGCAGGAAGCCAGTTACGACGATTAGAGCCAGGACTGCCAATATCCATGCGGCCTCGTCTGTGTAGACCAACCGCTTGGGACGAGCAAGGAAGCGTCGCGCGGCTGCCATCATGACGCCGGCCAGCACTAGCGCCCCAAATACATCCACAATGAACGACTGGAAGTACAGATAGAACCAGCCGTGCATGATGGAAAGGCCGACATCGGCTTGTAACGCTACGACGGTTGTCGCGATGGCAAGAACGATGAACCCATAGAAGATGAACCGATGAAACACGCCCGCATAGCTGTCGCGTGCCGTGCGGCTTTGCGCCAGCGCGTGCCGAAGCAGATGCCGAATGCGCTCCACCGGACGATCCAATCGGCGGACCGGAAGCCCACGACGCCAAACGCTCACACGCCGGTATATCCCGTATCCGGCGGTGGCCAATGTGATCAGCAGCAGGAGATACATCAGCCAGATGTGGGACACATTCCAGTAGATCTCACGCGTTGCTTGGGCCGGATTCATTTGCATACGGGCTCTAGCCGCTCTCGAATGAGCGGCACCAGCTTGCGATAGTCCCCTACCACCCCGAAACGGCAGTGCTTGAATATCGGTGCTTCGGCGTCGGTGTTGATCGCCGCAATGTTCTTGGCTTCCGAAATGCCCGCAAGATGCTGGCTAGCGCCGCTGATGGCGATCGCCAGATATAACTCGGGAGCGACTTTTTTTCCGGTTTGACCGACCTGCCACGTCGCAGGCACCCAACCGGCGTCGCAGGCGGCGCGCGTGGCGGCCATTTGTGCGCCCAGCAAGTCGGCGAGCAGCTGCAGTTCGTTACTGAACGGCTCCGGTCCGCCAATGCCGCGTCCGCCGGAAACGATAATCCGCGCATCTTCCAGCCGCGCTGTGCCGGAGTCCTCCCGCTTGCGCTCGACGACTCGGGTGCGCGTATCCGGCTTGACGTCCAAAACGGCGCGTATGATCTCGCCCTCCTTGGCGCGTGCCGCCGCGGGATCGAATGAACGCGAACGCAGCCACACGACCGCCGGCGAGCGCTTCAGCTCAATGACCGCCTCGGCTTTTCCGCCGTACACTTGGCGCGTAACGCGCACTGCGCCGTTCTGCATCTCAACGGCTACTCCATCCCCGACCGCACTGCCGCCCAACCGGTGCGCGAGACGGGGGGCAATCTCCTGGCTGTAGATGTCGTTGGAGAGCAGCACGATCCGCGCGTCTTTGGTAAGCTGCGCCAGCGCGTTCAGACACGACTCCGGAGCATATTCAGCGGTCGCGGATTGGTCCGCGACTACAACCTTGTCCACAAACCGCGCGACCTCCGAAGCAAGTTCACCTGCTCCGGTACCGAAGATAATGGCGTGCAACTGCCTGCCGATCTGTTGCGCGAGACGTTGCGCCGCGCCTGTTAATCCCTGCGCGGCTTTGTCAAAGCCGTCCGATACAAAAAGGCAAATGATGATGTTGTTCATAGTCAGCCCGACCTCGGTTCATGCGAACTCAGGGCACTTAAGCCCCTACGCACCGGCGGCGATTTGCGCCAGGCACTTGGCAAAAGCTTCAGCTTGCTCCCCAGGCGTGTCGCCGCCGACAAACTCGCAATGTGTCTCTTTTTGTGGAATCACAAGATCAGCGACTTCGTAGTAAGTGTTGCCGGCACGCGCAGCCGCGGCGTCGATGCCTAAATCGTCGATCATCCACTTGGTCATCGGCTGGCGATACGACATCATCACGTCGCGCACTTTCGGGATCCGCGGGACGTTGTGCTCGTGATTGGTGATCGTGAGCACGAGCGGCGGCTCGGCTTCGAACACCTCATACCCCCAGTCGGTTTGGCGGCGAATGCGCAGCAGGTTGCCCAGGGCCTCAATGCTGTCGACGAACGATATGCAGGGCACGCCCAACTCCTCGGCCAGCAAGCCGCCGGTTTGTCCCGCTCCCCAGTCGCCCGCTTCGCGTCCCACTAGGATCAGATCAAACCCGCCAAGCTTGTTCGCCGCTGCGGCAAGCACTACCGCCACGGTATGAGGATCTGGTTTGGAGTTGCCGTCATTGACCACGAGCGCGGCTGTGTCAGCTTTCATGGCAAGGGCTTTGCGCAGGGTGTCCTCGGCCGTCGCTGGCCCGTAAGACAATGCGGCAATCTTCGCGTTGCCGGTTCGCTCGCGGAACTGCAATGCCATCTCGAGCGCGTTCTCGCAAAAGATGTTGGTGACGAGGTTACCCGCACCACGTTCGGCCTCACGCTTCGCGCGATCGATGCGAAAATCGCGGGCGGGCACTTCCGGATCGAGAATCTGCTTTAGGCAAACGAGGATATTCATAAACGCCATTTCAGAATGGATATCGTCCTGCTTTGACCACTACATCCGCGATGCGGCGCCGCGCCGCGACCGTGTTAAACGCTGGATAGCCAGCGATCTGACGAACTACTTCCGGCAGTACGCTGTCTCCAGCGGCTGAGAGTGCTGCGATGATCTGCTTGCCGGAGTGGCGAACGCGATCAGCCACATCGCTGGCGTAAACCCGCACGATATCGATCGGGGCGGGGCAATTGCCCTCGCCTTTTGCCGCGACCAGCTTCCTCGTGCGCAGGAGTGCGCTTTCCAGCGCGTAGGTTTCCATCGCCGCATCAGCGATATGGCCCAGGATTTCCTGTTCGGTCGATAGCTGCTTGCCGTAAATCGTTTGGGCGCCCCCAAGCGCCAGAAGAACGAATTTCTTGGCACAGGCAAGGAGTTCGTACTCGCGGGCAAACAACGGATCGTCGGGAGGTGTGTCGTAAGGTCCATTGGCAACGACGTTCGCGTCCGTCGCTGCGCCTGCAACGGCCGGGACCTTTAGCAGCCGGATTGGAATGAGGACACGGTTGATCTCATTTGTGCCCTCATAAATGCGGGAAAGGCGAGCATCGCGGTAGGCGCGTTCGGCGGGATAGTCTTTGGAGTAGCCGTAACCGCCATGGATCTGCAGCGCCTCATCAACAACGTAGGCGAGAGCTTCGCTGGTCCAAACCTTGTTCATGGAGCATTCAGCGGCAAAGCTCTCAATGGCCTTCAGAACTGCCGCAGAGTCATGCCCAGCAACCGTCTCCAATGCGTGATCGATATCGCCGACTGTGCGATAGGCCATCGCCTCGCCGACATAACAGCGGATGGTCATCTCACCGAGCTTTTGCTGGATCATGCCGAAGCCGGCAATCGCTCGTCCGAACTGCTGGCGCTCGATCGCATAAGTCAGGGCATCGTTCAAAGCCTGTCTGGCGCCTCCCATGTTGACGGTGCCCAGCTTCAGGCGGCCGAAATTCAGGATGTTGAAAGCGATCTTGTGACCCTGGCCAACTTCGCCCAATACGTTCTCGACCGGCACACAAACATTTTCGAGAAAAAGCGCGGTCGTCGAGGACCCGTCCAACCCAAGTTTCGGTTCTTCCCGACCGCTCACCACGCCCATTTCGCGCTCGACGATGAACGCGGTGAACTTTTCACCGTCAACCTTCGCGAAGATCGTGAACACGTCTGCAAAGCCGCCATTCGTGATCCACATCTTCTGGCCGTTAAGGATGTAGTACTTGCCGTCGGGACTCAATTTGGCTTTCGTGCGGATGGAGAGCGCGTCGGAACCAGAGCCCGGCTCCGTGAGCGCGTAGGCGCCGAGCTTTTCGCCGCTCGCGAGGAGGGGCAAGTAGCGTGACTTCTGCTGCTCGTTGCCGAAATAGACGATGGGCAATGTGCCGATCCCGGTGTGTGCCATCACTGGCACTCCGAAGGAAGGCGCAGCCCCAATCTTCTCGCCGACGTGCGCCGAACTGACCTTGTCCAAGCCCATTCCGCCGTAGTCTTGCGGAACGTCCAGGGACAGCAAATCCAGTTTGCCGGCCTTTTGCAGCATGTCACGAGTCGCGGTATGGTCCTTCGCGTACAGTTCTTCGCTGCGGGGCAGGACTTCGGTGCGCATGAAGTCTTCTACGATGCGGCCGAACATCTGCTGTGCGGATGAAAGATCCTCGCGCGTGAAAACTTCATCGCAAGCGCTGTTCGCGATCAAGAAACCGCCACCAACGTGGTGTTGAATAGAATGGCTGGATGCTGCCATGAACGCCTCCTTAACTCAGTGCGCCGCCAGTTCGTCCGGGCGCGTCATGTTGGACGAGCCCCGAAACGATTTCGCACTACGGCTTCTCTCATCAATCGTTCCCCGCCAATTTCAGTCCTTGCTTTCGCGTGGTTTCTGAAATCAAAAGCTTCTCGGCAGCCCGAAACTTTCCGCGATGTAGTTCTTCGCCATCTCGTCGGAGATAGGGGAGAACATCATCTGCTTGTAGTCGCGGAAGTGGCGCTGCATGTCGTACTCCATAGCGAAGCCGTAGCCACCCATGATTTCCATTCCGTAGCGGGCCGCCAGTTCAGACGCACGACAGGCCACGACCTTGGCCATGCACGCCTCGACGTCGTACCGTTTGCCTGCGTCGCACAGTCGGGCGCACTTGTAGATCAGATTCTGGGCATTCTCGATTTCAATGGCGATCTCGGCGAGATAGTGCTGCAGGATTTGAAAAGAGCCGATGGTCTTGCCGAAGGCTTTTCTTTCCCGCGCATAGTCCAGGGCGTACTCAAATGCGGACTTCGCGATCCCCAGAGAAAACATGGAGGTGGCGATACGCTCCGGATTCAACACATTCAGAAGTCCGTACCAACCCTTGTTCTCCCCTCCCAACAGGTTTTCGAAGGGCACACAGACGTTGTCGAAGTAAATCTCGTTGACGCCGCACCCGTGGATGCCCATTTTCTTTATAGGCCTGATCGTGACCCCCGGGCTGCGAGCGTCAATGATCAGAAGAGACAGGCCCTTCTTGCGCTCGACTTCTTTGTTCGTGATCACCAGTGTGGTGAGGTAGTCAGCGACGTGAGCTCCGCTGATCCACATCTTCGAACCGTTCACGACGTAGTGATCGCTGTTCTTCGTCGCACTCGTGCGGATGGCGCCGAGGATGTCCGTACCGCCGGCCGGCTCGGTCATAGCCAGCGACCACTTTTCCTTGCCCGCCGCAATTCGAGGCAGGTGGTGTTTCTTTTGGGCGTCGGTTCCCAGGGCCATAATCGGGCGACCGCCAAAGCCTTCGGCCATTCCCGAGCAAAAGCCCACTGCAACACCCGCCCTGCTGATTTCCTCCGTGACGATGCACTGCTCGACTTCGCCCAGCCCCATGCCTCCGTACTCAGGAGGAATACAGATGCCCATGGTTCCCAGATCAGCGAGCTTGTCGTACATGTCCTGGGGAAGAAACGTCGTGTTCTCGTCGAGCCAGCGGACGTATTCGCGCGTGAGGTTCCGCTTGCAGAACTCGCGATAGGTCTCCTGCAGGAGCTTCTGTTCTTTAGTGAATTCCAGGTCCACCGCCGGGCCTCCTTCACTTATTTACCCTTAAAGCTGGGCTTCCTTTTTTCTACGAATGCTGCGACGCCTTCCTTCATATCTTCTGAACCGGCGAGCCACTGAATCGTGCCTCGCTCAATGGCAAGCGCGGCGTCGATGCTGTCGCATGTAGCGGAGTTGTTGATGATGGTCTTAGCCGCCCGCAGCGCCAGCGGCGGCTTTGCCACAAGTTCCTCTACCGTCTTCTCTAGCGCCTGGTACATCTCGGCCCGGCTGGGAAATACGCGGTTGACCAAGCCCCACTGGTGGGCTTCCGGAGCTTTGATCACCTCGCCGCGATAGATCATTTCCTTCGCTCGAGCCGCCGGAATTGCGCGAGGCAGCCGCACGGTCCCGCCCCAGCCGGCCAGCAGTCCGAGATTGATCTCCAGCAGACCGAACGTGGCGCTTTCGGTGGCGTAGATGAAGTCGCACATGAGAGCAAGTTCCAAGCCTCCCGCGAAGCACATTCCGGCCACCGCGGCGATCACGGGCTTTTCCATGGTGGTGATGAGCTGATGAATCCTAGCCCCGCGCTGGAGCAGATACTCATACCCAGACACCAGATTCATGCTCTGGAAGGCTCGAATGTCACCGCCGCTGCAAAAGGCCTTTTCCCCGGCCGCTCCGATGACGACACATCGAATGCTGTAGTCGAGGGCGACCTTCTCCAGTATGTCGAGCAGCTCGCGTTGCATTGTATCGTCCAAAGCATTTCGCATCGCCTCGTTGTTCAATGTGAGCCAGAGGGCTTCGCCTTTTGCGCCTTTGCGCTCATAGATGACCTTCTGGTAGGTCGTCGTTATCGTTGGACTCGCCATTGAAACCTCCTCAGCCTTTCACCGGGCGCCATTTCGGGAGTACCACGTCTGGTGAGACTTGATCGAAGACCACTTCCAGTTCCATGCCGTTCCGCAGTTCCTGGGGTGAACTGCCAACGATGTTGGAGATCATCCGAGGTCCCTCCGGGAGATCGACCATCGCCAGCACGTACGGAAGGTCTTCGATGAAGGGGAATGGAACGCTGTAGGTGTTCACCGCGTATGCGTACAGCTTGGCTTTGCCGGAAGCTTCCACCCACTCCGCATCCTCGCTGGAGCAGGCGGTGCAGTACAGATATGGCGGGTGATCAATGTGGCCACACGCCTTGCATTTCTTCAGCAACAACTTGTGCTGTTTGGCACCCTCCCAGAAAGGTCTTGACCATGCTGTCGGCTGCGGAAGAGGCTTTATGAAGTCCTGGTCGGTGCAACCGAGCTTTTCTTTCAACATCTGCCTGATGCTGACCTTTTCTACTGAACCTGCGCTCATCCTCGCCTCCTCTGATCGCGACGGTTTCCGTCCTTGTCTCCGGCGCTTATGCGCTGTGGACTAGTTAGGGATCTGGTTGCCGAGCACGGTGAAGTGCACATCCATGAAGGCACCGCCGCCGCAGTCTTCGATCAGGAACCGTGCACCTTCGACCTGTGCTTTCCCTGCCTTGCCTTGTAACTGCCGAACGCCCTCGACGAAGACGGAGAATCCAACTCCAGTGCCGGTGTGCCCGAAAGCCATGGCTTCGCCATTCGTGGAGACCGGGTACTTGCCGCCGGGGCTGGTCTGTCCCGATTGCACAAGCGCGCCGGAGCGTCCCGGTTCGACGAAGCCCAGCGCGTCCATCGCCATCAAGGAAATCACCGGGTACGATCCGTAGATTTCGTAGATGTCCATGTCGGCCGGGCCCAGACCAGCGCGCTCATAAGCCGCTTTGGCAACGGGTGCGTAGAACTCGTGCATGCGATCCAGGTCGCGCACTTTGCTTTTGGTGATACTGCGGTGGCTGTAGCCGGAGGCCTCGCCGAGCACGTACACGGGGTTGCGACACAGCTTGCGCGCGTTCTCGGCGGTGGTCATGACGTAGGCGCTGCCGCCGTCCGCCAGCACGTTGCACATCAACGCGGTAAGCGGATAAGCAACCATGCGGCTCTTGAGGACCTCTTCGAGGGTGAGCGTTTTATCGCGGAACATCGCGTTCGGCTGCAGGTTCGCCCATTTCCTGCAAGCAACGCAGACACTGGCCACCTGTTCGAGGGTCGTTCCGGTGTAGGCCATGTATGCCTGGGTCACCATGGCGGCCAGCGCGTTGTACGTCATGCCATACGGGACCTCCCACTCAAGATCAGCTCCGGCATGCGCGAAGAAGGTAGCTTGCTCGTTCGGCGAGAACTGACAGAAGCGCTGCGCGTGAACTACAAGGACGTAATCGGTCTCGCCGGAGCGGAGTATGCCTTCCGCCGTTTTCCGGATGGAGAAGCTCGACGCGCCGCCCGAAACCGTAGTGGCAACGACCTTGCAGTTTCTCGCGCCGATAGCTTCGGGCAGGCGCCCGAAAAACATTTCGGTGTTGTATTCCGAACCCATGATGTGGGCCGCGGTGAGCGCGGCGCCGATTTGATCCTTGCTGATGCCGGCATCCTGAATGGCAAGTTTTGCCACGCGGTAGGCAATCTCGAACTCGCTCCGTTTCGGATAAATCCCGCAGGGCACCTCTCCTGTTCCGATAATGGCGAACTCCGGTTTACCCATCGCACTCTCTCCTGATCACTTAATGAAGAAAAACAATTTCTGCGTCACTCTGCCATCGCAAAGGCAGGACTCTGCGCAGGGATACGCCTCTTGCTCGTGTCAATCCCCAAAAGCCGCCCCAAGTTTCCCCCGAAGATCTTGCGCCGATCTTCGTCGGTGATTTCCGGATACCCGTATTCCTGGCGCATCTCTTCGGGAATCTGGAATCTGCGGAATCCTTCGACTGACAAGCGCACCTGGACTTCAAAGCCGGCCGTGTCCGTTCCCCAGATAATTCGATCGGGTCCCGCGAAGCGGAGGGCCTCACCGATGATCTTCGCGAACTTTCTGGGTGCGCCCAGAGCCCAGGGAACGATGAGGCTCAGGCACAGGTAGACATTCGGGTGTCCCATGGCGACCATGTTGAGATCGTCACAATGGGGGTATCCCATGTGAAACGCCACCAAATTGAGGTTCGGGAAATCGCGAGCTACATCGTCGAGCAAGATGGGTAATGCATACTTGCTCTTTCCCGGAGGAACCCAGCTGAAACCAGTGTGGATATCCAGGACGATTCCCAGCTCCTGCGCCTTCTCGTAAAAAGGCCAGAGCTCGGGATCGTTAATGAAGGTGTCCTCTGGGGGGTAGAACTTGAATATCTTCGCACCTTTTTCCTTGACCCAATACTGCAGTTCCCAGACGGCATTTTTCACGCCGCGGTGCTTGATGGGCGAGAGATTGGGCTCGTACATAAAGCGGTCTGGGTGGGCCTCGACCGCTTTCGCCATTTCCCCATTCGAGCACCAGCGACTGGAGTAGCCGGTGCTATCCATCATCGATTCTGGGAGCAGACAGGCGATGTCGACTCCACACTTATCCATCGCCGCGAGCAAAGCTTCCGGGGAAGTATCTTTCTTTAATCCTTCCGGACCGGCCCCTTGCAAAACCGAGGCTGGCAGTCCGGTCAGCAAAGCTCGTTTGCAACCCTCGATGGCACGCCACCACATCTGTACGCCCGGAAAATGGACAAGCGGCGCCATGTCGCCGACAAGGTGGGCTTCAGGATCAATCTTGAAGAAATCGTCGATCTGAGTTTGAGCAGGCATTGCAGGCCTCCTTCGGGATTTGTGTTACTCGGGTCCAGGTCCGCGGAATGGACGCCAGTACTTCTCCTCCACCGAAATCTGGGGTTTCCACCACGGCCGATCGAGCGCAGGCATGGGCAGCGTCATGCCCATTGGAAGGAGGCTTTCGTGCTTCTGCCGTGGGCCGATTTGCAGCTCCGGCTGCGCGTACTCGCGGCTGAGCCACGGATTGCTACCACAGGCCGGTGACGTACCCGAGAGGCAGCGCATGACGCAGATGTTGTCGCGCTTGCAGCGGACAATCTCATCCGCCCGGCCGGACGCTACCTTGTTGGGGTATTCCGGATCGCACATGAGTTGGCGGCCGAGAGCGGAGATGTCAAACTTTCCGGCAGCAATATCGGCGTCTGCCTTGACGGGATCGTGCTGCGAGGGAACGATCACGGGAACCTTCAGGACTTTCTTGAAATCGGCGCCAGTATCAGGAATGTGCTCCGCTCGCTCCTCTTCAGGGATCAAGTGATTCGCTTCCTCGTAACCTCCGCCATCGGAGAGGCTGATGTAGTCCGCTCCGCGGGCTTGTAAGTCCTGCGCAAGATCGATCATTTCCTCCCGCGTCAGTCCGCCTTCGCAGTGCTCTTCTGCGCTGATGCGCACGCCAATGGGAGCCCCCGGGCAGGCATAACGGACTTGCTCCATCACCTCGTTGACAAAACGCTTGCGGTTGCGCCAGTCGCCGCCGTACATGTCGGTGCGTTTGTTGGTAAGCGGTGAGAGGAACTCGTGTTCCAGGTAGCCGTGTGGAGCGTGAATTTCGATCGCGTCAAACCCGGCGATCAGTGCGAGCTGACAGCTATGCGCATATTCCTTCTGCTCGCGGCGGATCTCTTCGATCGACATCTCCCGGGTCATCTGGCCGGTGAGAAAGACGCGAGGACGCTCTGCCTTGCGAAATGCGTTCACCACGTATTTGGTGCCCTTGTCCAGGGCCATTTCGTATGGCAGCCCGGCGGTTGCTGCGGGAGCCAATTTGTCATGGTCATAGGAATGCCCCTGGCGTCCGAACCCGATGCTCATCTGCGCGCCGATTTTGCTGCCGAAGTAGTGAACGCGATCGGTAAGCAGCGTCAGGCCGTGCTGGTGCCCTGAGTCGTAACAGCTGAGATTCCGCCCCCAGACGAATTCGGCAGCCAACCGTGTCCCCATGATTGCCCCCGTGATGAGGAGACCTGCCCCACCCTTGGCCCGGGCCGCGAAGTAGGAGATGAGTTGTTCGGTGGCGCGCCCGTTGCCGTCAGACAGCGTCTCGTTCATGGGCGCCATTGCCATGCGATTCTTGAGCTCAAGCGGTCCAATTTTGATTGGGCTCAGAAGCGCCGGGAATTGCTTTTGTGGTGTTGCGTTGGTCGACATGTCATTCTCCTAATTTGCGATCACTAAAGCACCAAGGGCCCAAGGTCTTGCTGTGACCTGGGCTCGGTGAACGGGCCCAGGCTCCCGAAGATCAATTCGTACTGCTGGTTGCGTGCAACGGACAGTTATTCGCAGCCTCACCCCAAAACTTCGCTTTCACATCCTTCCGCTGGATCTTGCCCACCGCGGTTTTCGGCAGTTGATCCCAGAATTCGACCCTTTTCGGACATTTGTAACCGGCAAGCTTGCTCTTGCAGAACTCGATCAGGTCTTTCTCGGTCGTGGTAGCTCCGGGTTTCAGGACTACCACGGCTTGTACTCGCTCGCCCCAGTTGTCGTCAGGGGCCGATGTCACCGCACACTCCTGAACAGCGGGATGACTGTAAAGGGCGTTCTCCGTCTCACCCGGGTAGACGTTCTCCCCTCCGGTGATAATCATGTCGGCCTTGCGATCGACGAGGTAGAGATAACCTTCCTCGTCGATAAAGCCGATATCTCCAGTGTGGAGCCAACCATCGCGCAGTTTTTCTGCAGTCAGTTGCGGATTCTTCCAGTAGCCCATGAGGACGTTCGCGCCACGAACGACAACTTCTCCCGTTTGGCCTGGCTTCAAAAAAGCGCCGCTGTCATCGACCACTCGCACCTCGACACCCGGCAGACTCCGGCCGGCACTCTTCAACAGCTTCGCGCGCGGGCCGGCTAACACGTGATCTTCAGGCATTAACTCGCTGACGGCGGGCGCTGCTTCCGTCAAGCCGTATCCTTGAGCCAGACGGCTTCCGAATTTCGCTATACACTTTCGGAGTACTGCCTCGGGCATAGGGCTTCCTGCATAGCTCATCAGGCGAATACTGGAAAGATCGAAACGGTCCAAGTCCGGGAACATGATCAGCCAGCCATAGATCGTCGGAACTGCGTTCATATGGGTGCAGCGTTCCTGCTGGATCAAACCCAGGACGTGGGGTATGTCGGGCCGCCGGACAAGAACGACCTTGCCGCCCACCATGAGGCAACAGATTGCCGGCCAAAATGAAACGTGGAAGAGCGGCAGGACCATGCAAGTACTGTCGAGCGCAGTAAACTGGTTCTGCTCGCAAAGGCAATTCATGGCTGCGAGGATGTTTCGATGGGAAAGCATCACGCCCTTGGGCGTTCCGGTGGTTCCGCCGGTATACATCAGGATCGCCAGATCGTTCTCGCCGACGGGCACGAGCGGATCGGCATCCAATGAGCGCACGAGCAGGTCTTCGTAAGAACAACCGCCGAACTTGTCGTCCAAGCCGATCCACGTGCGGACAGTCTTCGCCTTGTTCAGCAAGGCCAATGCAGTTGCTTCAAAGCCTTCGCCGACCAGCACCAGACTTGCTTCGGAATCGTTCAGAATGTGCGCCAGCTCATCTTGCGATAGCCTGAAGTTGAGAGGAGTGGTGACCAGTCCCGCTTTCGCGGCGCCGAGATAGACTTCCAGGTACTTGTGCGTGTTCTCGGCGAGAATCGCGACACGGTCGCCTTTGGAGGTGCCGAGCTGTGCCAGCGCATTCGCGAGGCGATTAATCCGATTGTCAAATTCGCGGTAGGTGAGCCGAGTACTGTCGAAAACGACGGCTTCCGCATCGGGGTAGGTCCTGGCTCCGTTTCTTGCTATGTCACCTAGTGTCACCATCTCTTTGCCCCATCCACGTGTTGTGACTGACTCAGTCGGTCATTTCTGCATCCTGCGCATGTTTACCATTGTCTGCCTCAGCTTGTCAATAAAAAATTGTTTTTGCCTCTTTTTCTTCACTGACTGACCAGTTGTCATTGTTGACTGACCCGGACGGTATCGATGGGCTGCTGCCCACACCCATCACGTAGAAATTAACCGCGATCAGGTGAAGAATGGTCACTAGCGACCGCACCACAGGCGAGAAGGCGCGTCGTGGTTCGAGTGGCGACAAGACCTTACAAATCGTCAAGAAGGCGGTAGAGCTGTTCAACCGTGTCGGTTACGAACGGGTGAAGGTCAGCGACATCACCGATGCGCTTCGGATAGGCAAGGGAACGCTTTATCTGATGAAAGCGACCACTTCATCCTGCTTCAGCCCCAAATGAGTAAAGGCGTTTGCCGCAGGCGTAAACTCTGCAAACCGTTGCCGGTAATTCTACTCGTGAACGCGCTCATAACGAGTGGCGTCAAAGAAGAAGGTTAAGGCAGGCCGTTCGGGCGTCTTCTCTGCCTGCGCCTTCACAGCAGCATAAGTGCTGGAGCGGCCGCTCCGAAAGCGGGACCTTCTCAAGTTCTGCAATCTCTGACAGTGTGCGGACTGGCATCAGGCTTCTTCTACAACGACATTCCGTTGCATCCCCAAATCGACTAGACCATCCGAGCTGTGGATCCGGGCCTCGACGACATCTCCAACCTTGAGATACTGCTTGCGGCGTTCCTGCACCTTTAAGAATAGCCGCCACTTCATTGCCTCGGGGAGCATCGCCGCCAGGCGCTGCTTCATGGGCGATGGTACGGCGAGCGCGCAGCCCGATGGTGTTCCCGTGGCAATCAAGTCCCCAGGGGCGAGATCATGAACGCCGGAAAGCTCCGTCAAGGTCCCTGCCGGGCCGTTGACGAGATTGGCGGTCGTGTCACTCTGGCGTACCTCACCGTTCACCGTCAGCGTCAAGTGGAGCTTCTTCAGGTAATTCATTTCGGCAGGTTGCAGCAAGCAGAGAATCGGTCCGACGGGCGCGAAGGTTCGAAAGCTCTTGCCCTTGTAAAATTGTCCTTCCGGAATCTGAATATCGCGCGCAGAGTAGTCATTGACAATGACGACGCCTGCGACATAATCGGACAGGTTCTCCTCTGAAACGCTTACTTTGTGCTGCACGTCGTTCTTGATCACCAGTCCGACTTCGATCTCGTAGTCGAGGAATCGCACACAACGCGGCTTGATGACCTCGCTGTCTGCAGGCACTATGCAGCCTGGCGCTTTAGTGAACATCATGTTGTAGTGCTTGACGTCAGGGTCGATGCCGGATTCGATCATGTGCTGGCGATAATTCGCACCCAGACAGATGAGCTGCTGATTTCGGGTGATCGGGGACAATACCGTCACCTCGGAGCGCGGGATTGCGTCTGTCCCCAGTGCGAGCAGTTCTTCGTTGCCAACAACAGCGCGAATAAACTCCTCGGTGGTTGCGTACTCGGCTGGGATTGCAAATATCTTCTCGTTTTGCACCACCCCCCAGCAAATTCGCCCCCGGCGTTCAAAACGAATTACAGGTACTGGCATCGGCAGGTGCTCCTTTTTCGCGCGAGGTTGATGGCGGCTCCCGACAGCTAACTGAAAAGCTTGACTATCGTGACCAGCTTCTTGAGCGTCACATCGGGACTCCGCTTAAGGCTGCGCAATAGGCCTGAAAGGTTCTCGATATTCAACTTGGGCCTGGTGAAGCTGGCAGGCATGCGTTGCCCCCACTGTGCCATGGCTTCGGGGCTGGCCCACTCGACTCCCATCTCCTCCTCGGAGGTAAAGACGTCGCCATCGCAGTAATGTTCATGTTTGTCGCCCCAGGGATCATGCCAATAATCGAAGATTTGGCTGCCGAGAATATGCCGTCCGATCCCCCAGGCATGTTTCCATCCGTGTTCACGAAGAATTCTTTGCCCCATACCAACTGCGTCAGCGTCGACGACCTCGTACGCACTGTGACTGTAGGCCGGTGTGAAGCCCTGCGCAATTGCCACCGTGTGGTGGTCCGCCGGTTGATCGCCAAGATCCAGGCGCATAAATGTCACCAGAGGAGAGCCGTCCGGCAGAACCTGCACGTCGCTAGGAATGAATCCGAAGGTCTTCGTGTACCACTCGCAGGTCTTCTGGTATTCCGCGACCTCGAGCACGAGATGGCCAAGCTTGATGATCTCCGAGGGTTTGGCAGGAGGGCGCTGCGTGGCATTGACGCGCTTCGGTTCGCCTCCGTCATTGAATGTCAGTGCTGAACGGCGTGTCAGTGCAGGCGCTTCCGACTGACCGTGCACAACCTCAACAAGAAAGCCGGAAGGATCGGTGAGGGAAGTGTGTAGCCCCCCGCTCGGATCGTCACAGACCTTTAGAGGCGAGACATCCGGAAGCTGCGAGATCTTGATCAGGTCAGACTCTGTTGGAACACGGAGACCAAAGCCGACGAACCTCGCCCTCCGTGCGCGATGCACCCTGTAGCAGTAGGGAGCTGTGCCGGTGCCGCGCATATAGAGCTTGTCGCCGGTTTTCAGCGCAGTGATAAGGCCGAAGTCTGTGAGGAAGCGCTCCGCTAAATCGAGATCAGGCCGCTCGAAGATCAAGTGCGCCAGACTACAGGCCTTGACCGTCGGGTGTGGATGACGAGAAGGTTGCGGCATCTTCAACACTGGCTTCATAACCGATCCTAGGCTTCGCCGTCCTCAGACCTGAGACTGCGGGTTTCAAGAGTCTGTGTTGCACGCTTGCGGTCTCCATCCACAGCGGGAGCCAGCGGCGGCAGTTCGGCAGTTGCGACTCTCTGTGCCTCCCGGGCAGGCAAACCCAATGCCCGCAGAAGCAACTCTGCACAATCAGAGCCCGCCTTTCCCCAGCTTCGGGACCCTTGTAGCACAAGAAACATCGCGCCCAGGGCACCGGTGACAATCATGGTGATCGCTGACGGCAGTTGCTCAGAACGCAAGTTATAGCGACCCTTTGCTATGCCGGCAGAAACATCCTTGCGCGGCTGCCCGTACCACATCTGCCGCATCATGGAGTTGTTCAAGCCAAAACGCACGATGAATGCTCCCCAGTCGGACTCTTCATGCGCTCGCCGCACAAATAGTCGAACGCCGGTCGCCAGCCTTTGCGCGGGATCGTCGATCTCCGCAAGTGTCGCGACTACTCGCTGGTGCATCTCGGCGCTGAGCTGACTCGCGATTTCCTGGAATATCTGCTCCGTTGAGGCGCGCTGGTTGTTGTAGATCGTGCCACGGGCCACTTTGGCGCTTTGCGCCAACTCCTTTACGTTGACGCGATCCACGCCCTTCTCCACGAAAAGCCGCAGAGCTGCCTGCTGGATGCGCTTCTGCACTGGAGTGAGCGATTTGCGAAATTGCGAGGGCCGCTTCATTTGGATCATAATTGAACACTAGTGTTCAATTCCATGTCAATCCAATTATCACCGGACAGCTAAAATAGTAGTTTTGTCGGGGGGGTCCCTTGACAGATTGAACACATGTGTTCAATATAGCTTACCTTCGGGACCAATCTCTTCCGGAGGCGAGGATGATGAAACCCCTGCTCGCGTACAAGTGTGACGTGGCGATCGTGGGGCTCGGCCCCACGGGAGCGATGTTGGCGAACCTGCTCGGGCAGTATGGCTGGTCCGTGATCGGACTGGAGCGCGATGTGGAGGTGTATCCCGCAACCCGGGCCATCCATTTCGATGATGAAACCATGCGCGTCTTCCAGTTCGCCGGGCTTTCGCGGGAGATCGCGCGCACCAGTGAGCCATTCATCGAAATGGAGTTTAAGCGAACACCACACGGCAAGGCGCTGCTAAGGGCGGAAGTCGGCAGCCAAGACCGTCGCTATGGCCACGCGTGCGCCTGGTGGTTCCATCAGCCGACACTCGAGGGGCACCTCCGCGAGGGATTGAAACGCTTTGCTAATGTTCATCCTCTCTATGGCGTTGCGGTCGATGAGATCACGCAGACAGGAGATGGAGTCGTCGCCATCGGGCGCAGCCAATCTGGCGAGTGTGTGCGTGTAGAAGCGAAGTTTCTGGTCGGATGCGATGGCGGTCGCAGCTTTGTTCGCAAGTCTGCAGGAATCTCGCTCGATTCGGCCAACTTCGATGAGCGCTGGGTGGTGGTCGACACCAGAACTCGCACCGGCCAAAAGGATAAGAGCCTGCCTCCAAACCATGCACAGATCTGCGATCCACGCCAGCCAGCGACTTACGTTCCCCTGGCAGGTCCCTACTACCGGTGGGAACTATTCGTGACGGATGGAAAGAGCGTTGAGGAGGCTACGGATCCCACGTCCGTGCGCCAGCAGCTACGCACGTTTGTCGATCTCGACAAAATCGAGATTGTTCGAATCGCTTGCTACAACTTTCACGGCCTTTGGGCCAGAAATTGGGTCTCGAAAAGGATCATTCTGGCTGGCGATGCGGCACATCAGATGCCGCCGTTTCTCGGCCAAGGAATGTGCTCAGGCATACGTGACGCACATGCCCTGGCTTGGCGGCTGAACCTGATACTTGCCGGACGTTCGAATACCAACATCCTTGACGACTACTTTCACGAGCGGAGCGCGCACGTGCGCGAGATTATCCGTGGTGCAATCATGCTCGGCAACCTGATCCAGACTCGAAACCGCGTCCTTGCGTTCCTCCGGGATAATCTGATCTTCCGCGTCGTGAGCCTCATCAAACCGAGCGCATTCCTGAAGGCCGTCAATCGGAAACGCCCCCTGAAGGGCGGGTGCTTGGGCCGCTCCCCGCTCGCAGGACACTTGGCGTTGCAACCGCAGATCACGCTGCCAGACGGGAGAATCGAACTGCTCGATGAGGCTCTCGGGCAGGATTTTGCAGTGCTTGCACGCCAAGGCAGTCTCTCGCAGCATGAGTCGGTTCTCGACGTGCTCCGGAGGGCTGTGCCCATTCGCGTGCTGGAATTTGGTGTTGCGTCTGAGAACGCTGACATTACGGATCACACCGGCGTTCTGGCGCAGTGGTTCAACCAATACGGCATCGAGTTCGTGCTCATACGGCCTGATCGCTATGTATATGATGCTGGCTCAAGTGAGGAACTCGAGCGCGCTGTCCGCGCTTTAATATCGTGTTTGTCAATCGGAATTTCGCATCCGAGCGTCCAAGCGGCGCTGCTTGACGTGACGTAGTGTGCGGAAAGCACTGGCAATCACTACCTCACGCATGAGTTTGTCCTCGAAGTGAAATTCGTGTTCGCTTCGTATCCGACGTAGTGCCGGAGCTCTCGGGAAAGCGCCGCGCTAATTGCCCGTTGTCAGTGTGTATTGAATTCGTTCCTGGGATTTCCTGGCGATCGCCATCTGAGGCCCACCCTAATCCTCTCCTCTTTATGTTTGTTGATTACTGACTCAGTCGGTCATCAACGTGCGATGTTAATAAAAACTCCCGTCAGCGTGTCAACAAGCTACAATGAACTCGTAACTACTGACCGATTGTATGAATGACTGACCAGGACGGTATGCCATCCAACGGCTCAACAAACAGGAGAGCAATGATCACTAGCAACCGCAACGCACGTAAGAGAGCGCCTCACGATTCCAACGACGACAAGACCTTACAAATCGTCAAGAAGGCGATAGAGTTGTTCAACCGTGTCGGTTACGAACGGGTGAAGGTCAGCGACATCACCGATGCGCTTCGGATAGGCAAGGGAACGCTTTATCTGTATTTCAAGAACAAAAAGGAACTGCTTTTCGAGTGCTTCCGCCAAGTGGACATGGTGATCTCGTCGCTGGAGGCCAGCCCGGAAATCCGCAGCGCGGGCGGATTCTTCGAGCGCTTACGGCCACGATTTGTCGGCGCGCACAAACACTACATAGATCTGGGAGGAGCGCTCAACTTGATTAGACTTTCCTCGGAATCGGCGGATCCGGAGATCCGCCGCCGTGCCCAGGAGGGCTACCGCGCAATTGTCGAGCCCTTGAAGAGGGATTTGGAAATCGCCATCCGGCAAGGAGTCGCGCGGCCGATTGACGCAGAGCTTGCGATCTGCGGGATCATTGCCTTTGCCGAAAGCATCATCAGTCGAGCGGCGCGGAACGACCATTATACGGTTCAGGAAATCGATGATGTGATCATTGACTTCGCCGAACGAGCGCTTCGTGTGCCTCAGAGTCAGGGTGATAGTCAGGCCCTCACAGCAGATCGCCACATATTCTCTGCCAGCATCACCGACCAGAACGGCGTCTGCACTGAGGTCAACGACGTGCGCTTCGAGGGCGGCATAAACCTCCGCGGGATCTTGGGGCAGGCGGAGATCGAGGTGGATCCCATGCGCGTCAGCTCCATCGCCATTCGCGAAGCTAACGAAGTATGTTTCGCAGATGTCACTACGCGGGATGGCGGGAAAGCTTCAGTCCAGGTCCAGCCCAACCTAATCGTTTCCAGTGAGACTGCGCTGGGTACGCTCCGTATTCCTCTTGGTGGTATTTCCTTGCTGGCCTTCAGCAATCCGAAGGCGTGACTCGGGCGAGTGGCTGCCGTGTACTCAGTCGCTTATTGCCGCACTCGCCGGGCTGCAGGTTCCTTTCTTATGCAGCGAGAAGAGCTCGGGGAAGAACTTGCCGCGTCTCTACCATAGGCTTGAGAGCAACGACCACGGCCGCTTCCTCACCGACAACGATCTCTAGAAGCCACGCGAACTTTTGTCAGGTGGAAGCGATCCCTTGATTTCCAGGCCAGGTAAAATATTTGCGTACCACAACCCGAGGCGAGGTGATGTACCGCTTTCGGAGGCACGTCGGCACTTCTCCCACCAGCTTCTGCTTGAGAACTGCACGTGACCTCACCCGGCCGAAGCATTTGCAGTAGTTCAAGGGAATGACCGGTCCAGTCCTTATCACCACGCACCAAAACTTTGGCGTTTTTCATAAAGAAAACGCTTGACAAGGAAGATAGTTTCAGGATATATAGACCCGAGTGCATTGACTGACTGAGTCAGTACTGCATCCAAAGGATCACACCGTGAGGAGCCCCGTGCATAAACCATCATCTATCCACCGTCCCTGGCCTGCATGCTTGCATGGACTTCTGCCGCTCTCGATTGCGGTGGTTCTTTTTGCCACACCATTCCTAGCCGCGCAAGAGAGTAAAACCGAAGATACCGACCAGCAGCCATCCCAGCAAGGGACCGCAGCAGCTGACCCAGGCCCTGAACAAGCCAAGACTGGCCACGAAGCGAAGTTCAGCTGGGACACTACCATCAAGTACAGCAACTTCTTTCGGATGGCGAGGCAAAACTCCAACATCATCAATACGACAGGAAACGCCTTCAACATCAACCAAGATGATGGCGACCGCAACTTCCACGGCGGTCTTGCTTCGGATCGGGTCGACCTGTACTCCGAGATGGAGCTTACCTTTGGAAACTTCGGAGTACGCGGCAGCATGGAGGCCTGGGGTGACCCGACTTACAACCAGAGGACCGCTAACAATTCGCCACAGACCTGCAATAGCCTTACTGGGGATTGCACCCATTTCCCCGCCGGCACGAAGGACTTTGAATTCACAAATGCCCAACTGATGGACGCTTTTTTCTTCGCGAAAGGACATATCGGGCAACGGGCGGTAAGTTTCCGCGTCGGCCAATTTTCGCAGTTCTGGGGCGAGTCCCTGTTCTTCGGAAATAATGGGATCGCCGGCGGCATGGCGCCGATCGATGTCATCAAGGCGCTCTCAGTGCCCAACTGGACCTTCAAGGAACTGATCCTGCCGGTGCCGCAGGTTTCCATCGGATTCGAGCTAGCCCCGAACGTCTCAATCGGTGCATATTACCAGTTGATGTGGCGGGAGGACTGGTTACCCGGGGCAGGCAGCTACTTTTCTCAACTCGATTTTCAGGGAACTGGCGAAGGAGGAAATGGCGAAGGAGGAAAGATCATCGCCGGGCCGCCGCTTATGCCCGGAGGGGGCCCCGCCGCGTTTTTCCCCAAGAGCAATCTATCGGCGAAGAACTCGGGACAGTTCGGTGCTCAGGTGAAGGTCCGTGGGGGACATGGCATTGACTTGGGATTCTACGCCATTCAATTCCACGAAAAAACGCCAGTTCCCATCCTAATACCCGCCCAAGCTAATCCAGGCGTTCCGTTCAATCCGGTTACCGGCGAGATCGGTCTCTACAACTGGGTCTATCCTGAAGACGTCAAGGCATATGGAATCAGCGCGACCAAGACGGTTGGGGTCATCAATTGGTCTACCGAAATTTCGGGGCGTACCAACCAGGACCTGACGAATGACGCGGCAACCATGGTCGGGGGCGTAGGGAACAACAGTAACCATCCCTTGTACGCGGTTGGTGACTCGATTCACGGCAACCTTTCAGGGGTTGCTAACTTTGGAAGGTTTTTCATTTCGAAGGAGTCAACCTTGCTGGGTGAAATTGCCTGGAACCGGCTGCTCTCTATTACTCACAACCCCGCTATGCTGGATCCTGGTGCGACCCGGGATGGAGTCGGGTTTCGTCTGTTATACACACCAACTTACCGCCAGGTCCGCCCCGGCCTGGATCTCAGCTTTCCGGTTAACTTCGCGTTCTTCCCCATGGGGAAATCGTCGATAATTTATCCCTTTGGGCCTGATAAAGGCGGCGATTACACTATCAGCGTTAACGCCTCATATTTAGATGCTTGGCGCTTCAGCTTGGGCTACACCCGCTTCTACGGCACAGCAGGGGGCGCTCTCTACGTCAACCCGGCGAACCCGGGCCCTCCAGTTTTCACTTACGACCAACCATACGCGGATCGGGGCTACATCGCGTTCTCGGTCTACCGCTCAATCGGTCTGCGAAAGGGCCGCCAGTAAGCCAAGGGAGAACGAACAATGACAATCAACATGATGCAAAGAGCGATACTTGCCAGCGTGCTGTGCGCATTGATCCTAGGGGGCACCGCGATGGCGCAGGTCTCTGCCCAAGAAGCGGAGCAGCTAAAGACGACACTGACTCCTATGGGAGCAGAGAAGGCGGGCAACAAGGAAGGTACGATCCCGGCTTGGGACGGAGGCACCACGAAGGTCACCCCCGGCTTTAAGAACGGCGGCACACGTCCCGATCCGTACCCGAACGAGAAGGCTCTCTTCTCGATCACGTCCAAGAACATGGACCAGTATGCCGACAAACTGACGGAAGCTACTAAGGCCCTGCTCAAGAAGTACCCCGGTTTCCGGGTGGACGTCTACCCGACGCATCGTACCGCAAACGCGCCACAGTGGGTCTACGACAACACATTCAAGAATGCAACGCGAGCCAAGCTCGTGAACGGCTCAGCCGGCATGGAACCGGAAGGCGCCTGGGGCGGCGTTCCGTTCCCGATTCCCAAGAGCGGGGAAGAGGTCATGTGGAATCATCAGTTACGCTGGCGCGGTTCCTCCTGGCATTGGACATTCAGTGGCTACCTGGGAACCGCCGACGGCAAGCGCGTGCATATTCTAAGCGCCAATAATGACATGGCAGAGCCGTACTATTTCCCGAACACTCAGCAAAAGGGCGGCGATGCGACTGAGTACTGGCAGGCCGTATCCATCAATACCGCTCCCCCGATTCGCGCTGGCGAATCCATTATGGGCCGTGAAAGTCTTAACCACGATAAGACCCGTGTTTGGGTCTATCTCACCGGTCAGCGGCGTACGCGCATGTTGCCCAACGCATGTTGCGATACACCTGCGCCGTTCTCGGCAGGGTTGACTTACTTGGACGAGATTGAGGGATGGACTGGCAGATTGGATCGCTTCGATTGGAAGTTGCTGGGCAAGAAGGAAATATATATTCCCTACAACAGCAACAAGACATTCGCCCCTAAGATTAACGAAGTCTTTGCGGATCATTACCTGAACCCTGACGATGTCCGCTGGGAGCTTCATCGTGTCTGGGTGGTAGAAGGCAATCTCCGTCCAGGCAAGCGCCATGTCGCACCCAAGAATCGCTACTACGTCGACGAGGATAGTTGGATCGCGGTGCTGGGTGACCGGTGGGACGCCAAAGGGCAGTTGTGGCGTGGTGTGATTACTCTTCCCATTAGCTGCCCGGATGTTCCAGGGGAAATCAGCACAGCTTGGGGTGTTTACGACCTGTTGTCGGGCACGTATTTCTTCGACGTGATGTTCAATGAGCAGGCCGAGCAACACAAAGTCATGCCACCCTATCCCGAGTCCACGTTCACACCAGAGAAAATGGCGAGTGAAGGGGTGCGTTAACAGGGGTGCGTAATGAGGCACTTCAAGCGCTGGAGCGGGCAAACTAGCCCGCTCCAGGTTCTTTCAGGAAGTCGGGCTCGACGCATCGCGTGCTCTCTGCTTCGCATACTCATTGCGGGATTCCTGCCCTGCACTGCAGCCGCGGCATCGGGAGTCGCCGATCCTCTGGACCGGCCGGCCACGATGACCCGCAACGCTGCGCGTTGCTTCCTGCAAGGCGCTGCCACGGCTGGCGATCGCCTGGTGGCCGTGGGCGAGCGGGGCATCGTTATCCTCTCTGACGATAAGGGCAAGACCTGGCGTCAGGCGAAGGTGCCCACCAGCGTTGAGCTCACCGCCGTGGAGTTTCCAACTCCCCAGCAGGGATGGGCTGTCGGCCACGCTGGAGTCGTGCTGCATACGGAAAACGGCGGTGAAACTTGGATCCGGCAACTGGATGGCAAGATCGCGGCCCAGCTGGCCCTGGAGGCTGCACAGGCGAAAGCTGCCGCCCGGCCAAATGATAAAGCAGGAAAGAGGCAACTGGCCGAAGTCCAGTTATTTGTTGATGAAGGTTCCGATAAGCCTTTCCTCGACCTTCATTTCGAAAATGAGCAGGCAGGTTTTGTCGTTGGCGCGTATGGCCTGATGTTCCGCACCGACGACGGTGGCAAGACTTGGAAATCGTGGATCGGCCGCCTCGACAATCCAGAGGGACTCAACATCTACGCCATACGAGTAGCGGGGAACAACGTCTACCTCGCTGGCGAAAAAGGATTGTTCCTTCGCTCCACGGACAAGGGAAATAGCTTCACAAGGGTTACGACACCTTACGAGGGGACCTTCTTCAGCATCGCCATTTTCCCCTCTGGGGAGATCGTGCTTGCGGGCCTGCGTGGGAATGCCTACCGGTCGGCCGATCAAGGCAAAACCTTCTCCAAGGTCGACGTCCCCGTGGGCGTCTCGTTTAGTGCGACCGCGACCCTCCCGGATGGGACCGCGCTATTTACCAATCAAGAGGGTGATGTTCTGGAGAGCCACGACCAGGGCCGCACGATGCAATTAGTGCAAGCAAGATCGATGAGGTCGCTGACAGCAATCACCGCAGTGAGGGATGGTGTCCTGTTGGCTGTTGGCTCTGAGGGCGCAATTCAAATTTCCTTGCCCTCCGCTGCACCTGCAACAAAAACAGAAGCTGGAAGTGTGCGATGAGCCTCGGAAGCAAGAAAGTGGTCCAGCTCGTCGTCCGCGACTTAGCGGATTTCGACAAGAACTCAGGTAACGCGGTTGAGCGGTTGTTCTTCAACCATCGTGGTGTGGTGGTGGCCATCTGCATTCTGATTACGGTCGCACTGGGCTATTCGCTTACGAAGCTGAAACTCAATGCCAACTTCGACCGGATGATCCCAACACGGCACCCGTACATCGCGAATTATCTCCAACACAAGTCAGACCTGAGCGGGCTTGGCGACACTGTGCGTATCGCGGTGGAGACCACGGACGGGACCATCTACGACGCGTCATACCTGGACACCTTACGGAAGATCAACGATGAGGTCTTCTTGCTGCCAGGCGTGGATCGAGCCCACATGCGATCCCTCTGGACCGCTGGGACCCGCTGGTCAGCGGTGACGGAGGAGGGTTTGGACGGCGGTCCGGTGATTCCCGACGAGTACGATGGGTCGCCGCAAACTGTGGAGCAGGTTCGGCGCAACGTCGAGCGCTCGGGCGAGATCGGGGAATTGGTAGCAGGCAACTACAAATCGAGCGTCATCTTCGTGCCTTTGCTTTCAAAGGACCCCGACACCGGGAATCCGTTGGAATACGGGAAGCTGTCGCAGCGCTTGGAAGAGATCAGGCGCAAGTATCAGAAGGACACCGTAAAAATCCATATCACTGGATTCGCTAAGATCGTAGGAGACCTCATCGGAGCCCTGCGATGGTTCCTGCTGTTCTTCGGGGCTGCCATTTTGATCGATGCGGGGTTGCGGCAATCCTACATCCGTTGCTGGCGCAGCACCTCCCTGATGGTCGTCTGCTCTTTAGTAGCGGTGGTCTGGCAACTCGGACTGCTTCCCTTGCTGGGCTATGAGTTAGATCCCTACTCGATCTTGGTGCCCTTCCTCATCTTCTCCATCGGCATGAGCCACGGTTCGCAGAAGATGAACGGCATCATGCAAGACATTGGCCGTGGCACGCATAAGATCGTGGCGGCCCGCTACACGTTTCGCCGCTTGTTTCTGCCCGGTCTGACCGCGCTTTTGGCCGACGCTGTGGGTTTTGCCGTGTTGATGGTGATCGGCATTCAGGTCATCCGCGACTTGGCAATCATGTCGAGCATCGGCGTCGTCATCCTGATCTTCACGAACCTTCTTCTCTTGCCCATTCTTCTGAGTTACTCGGGTGTCAGTCCGGCTGCGGCTGAGCGTAGTCTGCGCACCGAGCACGCGGAGAAATCCGGCGCAGAGAAGACTTGGTTCTGGAGTTTCCTCGATCATTTCACACAGCCCAAATGGGCAGCAGTGACCATCATCGTCTGCGCCGCCTTGACGGCCGTGGGCTACGTGGAAAGCCGGAATCTCAAGATTGGAGATCTCGATCCTGGTGCCCCGGAACTTCGCTCCGACTCGCGTTACAACCGAGATGCCGCGTTTATGACCGCCAACTACGGAGCGAGCAGCGATGTACTTGCCGTTATGGTGGAGACGCCCGATGGATCCTGTGCACTCTACGACACGTTAATGCGTGAGGATGCGCTGGAGTGGAGCTTGCGTCAGGTGGAGGGAGTGGAGTCCACCAACTCGCTCGCACTCTTGACACGAGAGGTGTTTGCGGGCTTCACCGAAGGCAGCGGAAAGTGGTACGCGCTCCCGCGAAATCAGAACATTATCAATCAGATGACCGGACGGGCTCCCCGCGGAGTCTACAACGATTCATGTAGCCTGCTAACGCTGTCTGTGTATCTCAAAGATCATAAGGCGGAGACACTGACGCGAGTGGTGAACACTGTGGAAGCCTTTAGCGCCGAAAACAACACCAAAGATGCAAAGTTTCTCCTGGGAGCAGGTAGCGCCGGAATCGAAGCGGCTACCAACATCGTCGTTAAGCAAGCGAACCGCCAGATGCTGTTTTGGGTATACGGCGCAGTCAGTCTACTGTGCTTGATTACTTTCCGTTCGTGGCGGGCGGTTATTGTCGCTGTCCTCCCCTTGATGATGACATCCGTGCTCTGCGAGGCGCTGATGGTTAAGCTGGGCATGGGAGTTAAGGTCGCCACGCTTCCAGTGATTGCGCTCGGTGTCGGCATTGGGGTGGACTACGCGCTCTACATGCTGACCGTAATGCTGGGTCACATGCGCGCCGGCCGGACGTTATCGGAAGCCTATTACGCTATGCTCTGCTTCACCGGTAGGGTGGTCATTCTTACTGGACTCACCCTGGCCTTTGGCGTCGCGACATGGGCGTTTTCGCCTATCAAGTTTCAGGCGGACGTCGGCATCCTGCTGGTCTTCATGTTTGTTTGGAACATGCTTGGCGCGATGATTCTGCTCCCCGCGCTCGCATGTTTCCTTCTTAAGAAAGAACAGCGTGCGTCGGTTGCGAGTGCTTCGCCGACTCTGCCGGGATTAGAACACACTGTCCAGGAGAAGCAGCATGCGCCGCAATCCGTGTAGTGAACTGATCACCTGGAGACGCAGTACGAGTGATCCGTTGAGCGGTTCCGCGAGGCCGAAAGGCTGTTCACTAGAGCCGCTCCGCTATGTCAAGCAGCCGGTCCACGAACTGAATCTGAAGAAGGGAGACATGGGTTTATGTCTGAAGCAGCCGGATCGAAAGAGATGACAGCGGATACTCTTCCGGCATTCTCTCGTATTCTTCTGGTTACCGATTTCTCGCCCTGGTCGGAAGCGGCGGTTCCCTTCGCGAAGTTGCTGACCGAATCCTATCGCGCGTCCATTACCATCGCTCACGTGATCCTTAGGGATATAGATTTTGGCCCGAACGAGGCTGTCATTGGCACACAGGAAGAAATTGCCGAGTTGGCCGAAACACTGATGCGCAGATTCTTGGCGAAGAACTCACTTTCTGAATCGGACTTCGTCATCACCAGTGGTCCCTTCGGAGACGCGATTGCAAACGCTATTAAACAAAAGAAAATTGATCTGGTAGTGGCTGGTACTCACGGGCGCAGCGGCGTCGGCAAGCTCTTGCTGGGCTCGATCGCACAACGGATTTTCAACGCAGCCCCGTGTCCCGTGCTGACCGTCTCGCCAAGGGCGCGGAGATCCGGAGGTGTTGAAGGGAAGCGAAAAATTCTGTACGCAACAGACCTATCCGACGCCTCGCTCAAGGCTCGGCCATACGCTCTATCGTTGGCCAAGGCCATGGACGCCGAGTTGCTCCTCGTGCATGTGCTGGAATCATCCGAGCTGATAGCGCAGCAGGGGCGTATTACTGAAGATCTGTTGGAAATGCTTCCTCCCGAAGCCCGGGGTTGGTGCCGGTTTAACAACTTAGTGCTAACTGGCGATCCGGCCTCGGAGATCGTAAGAGTAGCCGCGGAATATGGTGCGGACTTTATCGTGATCGGTGCGGAACGAGTCCCCGGAGGTCCGCTCGACCGGATTAACGTGCCATTGACCACGGCTTACCAAATTGTTGCGCACGCCGACTGCCCAGTGCTGAGGGTATGCAACTAAAGCTCATTGTTAGTTAGGCCCGCAGTCCGGTTGAGCCCAAGAAGGGTCATAAAGGAATTTAGATGAACAAGATCGTAGCGAATGCAGACGAGGCGATTCAAGATATCAAGGATGGCGCAACCATCATGGTCGGCGGTTTCGGCTTGTGTGGGATTCCCGAGAATTTGATCGACGCACTGGCGCGCAAAGCCGTTAAGCACCTCACCATAATCAGCAATAACGCGGACGTGGACGACTTTGGCCTGGGCGTTTTGCTTCGAAACCGACAGGTAAGAAAGCACATCGGCACGTATGTAGGTGAGAACAGATTGTTCGAAGAGCTGGTACTGAGTGGGGAACTTGACCTGGAACTTGTTCCACAGGGTACTTTCGCGGAGCGCATACGCGCCGGCGGTGCGGGCATTCCAGCATTCTTCACGCCGGCAGGCGTTGGGACGATTGTGGCCGAGGGCAAAGAGACGCGCGAGTTCAATGGCAAGACCTACTTAATGGAACGGGCGCTGCAGGCCGATTTCTCGCTCATCAAGGCCTGGAAGGGCGACAAGTGGGGCAACCTGATGTTCCGCAAGACGGCGCGGAACTTCAACCCTATGATCGGCACAGCTGCCAGGATCACCATCGCCGAGGTCGAACATCTGGCCGAAGTGGGCGAGATCGCTCCGGATGACGTTCATTTGCCGAGTGTTTACGTGAAGCGGATCTTCCAGGGCATCAACTATGAGAGGCGCATCGAGCGACGCACACTGCGCGCGGCAGCACCACAATGAAGGAGGATAGAGATGGCGACGCTAGCTAAAGTCGCGAAGGATACGAGCAAACGTGATCGCATCGTCAAGCGCATAGCGCGCGAGCTGCAAGACGGTTTCTATGTGAACTTGGGCATTGGCATGCCGACCCTGGTTGCGAACTGCGTGCCCGAGGGCATTGAAGTCGTGCTTCAAAGCGAGAACGGCATGCTGGGCATCGGGCCGTATCCGATCGCCGACCAGGAAGACTCCGATCTGATCAACGCGGGCAAAGAAACCATCACCGAGATTCCGGGCACGTCTTATTTCTCCAGCGCTGATTCGTTCGCCATGATTCGTGGTGGGCACATTGACCTAAGCGTGCTTGGCGCTATGGAAGTGGACGAGGAAGGAAACCTCGCCAACTGGATGATCCCGGGCAAGATGGTCAAGGGCATGGGCGGTGCGATGGACCTGGTAGCCAGCGCGCGCCGCGTGATCGTTGCCATGGAGCACACCACGAAGGAAGGCGAACCCAAAATCCTAAGAAAATGCACGCTGCCGCTGACCGGCGTGAAAGTGGTGGACACGATCGTCACGGAGATGGCCTATATCAAGGTAGTGCCCAGGAAAGGGCTGGTGCTGGAGGAGATTGCGCCCGGCCTCGGCCTAGACGAAGTCCAGCGAGCCACGGAAGCCCCGCTTTCCATCAGTCCCAACCTGAAGACGATGGAATTCTAGTCTAAACGCAGAAAGGAATTCTTATGACCACCCAGATATATATTGCCGCCTATAACCAATCGAAATTCGGCAAGCTCATGGACATGAAGGTGCCAGAGATCATCGCCAACGCGGTCAACGCCGTTTGTCGGCAGATTAATGTGCCGCCGTCGGTAATCGACGTGGGCTCGATTGCCGGTGCTTGTAGTGTCTCCTTGAACGAACAGGGCCTACTGGCCGGCCTGGTGGCGTCGGTCCGGGGTCTCGAAAGCAAGTCGATCGAATCTGTCGAGAACGCCTGCGCTTCCGGCGGCACAGCCGTGCTTTCTGTGCTTCGAAAACTACTACTGGGTGAAGGTAGCGTTGGCATCGCCGTGGGATACGAAAAAATGCGCGATGCCGAAGGCAAGATGGATGGCGCGCGCATTGGCAAGGTCCTGGGATACTACTCGCATCCCAGCGAGCGCCCGGGCAAGGTATATGTGTTTCCGCACCTGTTTGCGGAGATTATGCGCGACTACATGAAGGCGTGGGATGTCACCGAATCCGACTTAGCGCAGATCGCGGTGCAAGAGTACGCCAATGCCAAATACAACCCTTGCGCACAGATGAACAGAGTACAGATCACGCTGGAGCAGGCACTCAAGATCGAGGGCATCAACAAGTACATCGTCGATGGCCTGCCACTGAAGACCTACGATTGTTCACAAATCACCGACGGCTACGCGGCCCTGATTCTCGCCACTGAGGACGGGCTAGCGAAACTCGGTATTCCGAAACACGAGACGGTCGAGATCGCCGGATTCGGGGAGGCAACGGATCCCCTGGCAAAAGGAGCTCGCGACGTGCTGCGTCCCGCGGGCGCGTACCGGGCCATGAACGCGGCGTACAAGATGGCGGGCGTCAGACCGGCCGACGTAAACGTGGCCGAAGTACACGACTGCTTTACTGTCATGGGGGCCATCGGCGCTGAGGTGATTGGCAAGGCGGACCCGGGAAAGGGAGCTGAGTACTGGGTGGAGGGTAAAGCGAACGCAGATGGCGAGTGTGCTATCAACACATCAGGCGGACTGATAGCCAAAGGACATCCGGTGGGTGCGACGGGTGTTGCCATGATTGGTTGGGCGGCGCTGCAACTGCTGGGCAGGGCGCCAGCTGAGGTTCAGGTGAAGAACCCGAGAGTTGCGGCTACTTTCAACATCGGCGGTCCTGTCTGCGCTTCAGTTTGCACCGTGCTCAGGCACGCACGTGGTGCCCGAGGCGGAAGTCATCCGGCATGAACATCCCAATCCGGGTGCGCCACGCATGTTTCCACCTGCCGCCCCTGCCGATGAGCCACACGAGGGTTGCGTGTGGCTGCTCCGAACTTTAAAGTGCTGCTGGTCGAGGAGAGCGTTCTCCGCGGTAGGGCGCGGCGGAGATCAGCATCTGTTCGGAGGTTTGATCGATCATGCGAAGGCTCCTTCCTTCCCAGCGTCTTTGCTCCTCAACTTCAGACTACCGGGTTCGATTCAAGCCTTCGCTCTTATTCAATCAGTTTGTGGATAACTTCCGGTTGGCCGACCGCTCGGGAGTCGGCACTGTCGTAACGACGGGTCGTGAAGTCTGTCCAACGTTTTGCGGCTGCGCCTTTCGGGAATCTCTATTTCTCGGGCATGGTCAGAGGTCCTAGTGCTGCCATTGCAGGGGACTCCTGATACTGACCTCGATAACAGGGGAACTCAATGGGTGCATCGCGAAATGACTTAAGGATTTGACCGAGTCGGAGAGTGCCAGACTTTCTTACCTCACGAACGTGATTGAGATCGATTGTGAAGGGAACCTGTTCTCCTACTTCACCCGACTGATGTATGATTTCGCCTTCCGGACCGACGATTATGGATCGTCCATTGCCCAATTGGCCGGCACAGTTTACATCAACGAAATAGCACTGGTTCGCTATGGCATTTGCCTGGGCAATGATCAGTTCTTGTGAATGGTTCCAGTCATGGTGGGATGAAGAATGACCTCAGCGCCCTTCCACACCAGTGCGCGAGTTGTTTCGGGCACCCACCCGTCATAGCAGATGGAGACCCCAAAGCGACCAACCTCCCTCCGGGACTTGAATCAGTTAGTCCACTTTTACCCAGCGCTGAAGCGCTGGGCTAAGTTAGTTCGCCCCTCCGGGGCTGAATTCTCAACCTTCGGATTTGTTAACGAGTACGGCCCCATCGCCATTCGACCCTGCTTTTCATCCAAACACTGCCGCGAATTCGGCATTTGGCTGGTCGCTGTGGTCAAATAGGATGACTATGACAACCAGGTCAGCGGCGTTGCGGCGCAAGTTTAAGGCGGCGGAACGGGGCGCTCATGGATTGTGGCAAATCCTGAAGGCCATCGCATCAACGGACCACCCTCTGCTCGCGCATCTGATCCCGATCCGGCGCTGCAATCTGGCCTGTACCTACTGTAACGAGTTCGACGATTTTTCGAAGCCCGTGCCCACCGAACAGATGTTGCGACGCGTGGATCTACTGGGCAATCTCGGCACTTCCGTGATCACGATCAGCGGTGGTGAGCCGATGCTGCATCCGCAACTGGACGACATTATCCACCGCATGCGGCAACGCAGGGTCGTGTCGGGGCTGATCACCAACGGTTATCTGCTGACCGCGGACCGCATCCAGAGGCTGAACCGGGCGGGCTTGGAGTGGCTGCAGATTTCGATTGATAACGTGAATCCCGACGAAGTTTCCAAGAAAAGCCTGAAGGTGCTCGACCGGAAGCTGCAACTGCTGGCCGAGCACGCGGAGTTTCACGTGAATATCAATTCCGTGGTGGGCTGCGGAGTGAGCCATCCGCAGGACGCGCTCACTATCGGGAAGCGCGCGCTGGAGTTGGGGTTCAGTTCGACCGTGGGAATCATTCATGACGGCTCGGGGCAGGTGCAGCCCTTGAACGACGAAGAACGGCGCGTGTATCACGAGATGAAGGGACTGGAGAAACGCAGCTTCACACGCGTGAATGCGTTTCAGGACAACATCGCGCTGGGGCGCCCGAATCAATGGCGCTGTCGCGCCGGGGCGCGCTACCTCTATATTTGCGAGGACGGGCTGGTGCACTACTGCTCGCAGCAGCGTGGGTATCCGGCCATTCCGCTCGAGAAATACACGCTAGCCGATATGCGCCGCGAGTTCCATACGGAGAAGCCTTGCGCGCCGCATTGCACGGTATCGTGCGTGCACCAGGTGTCGGTGCTGGATGCGTGGCGCGCGCCGCAACGGCCGGCACGGGCGTCCGAGCCTGCGAGCGGACTGGTGCACATCGAGTAGCGGAAACCAGTTCTCAGCTGTCAGCTCTCAGCTCTCAGCTGTCAGCTCTCAGCTCTCAGTCACAGACTTCCCGGAAAGCCTGCATGATCGCACGTGAGGGACGGCGTCTCGCCCGGCCAGGCGGGGGCGCCCGGCTCCCCACTAGCAAGGGGCATCGACAACAATCGCAATCAGGAACTGACAGCTGAGAGCTGATAGCTGTTCTTAGAACGTTGTAGCCACGGTGAAGCGGAACGTTTTTCGTGGTTCCAGGAGAGTGAATCTGGAGCCGAGGGTCGAGAGCGTGGTCTGGTAGGTATAGAGGCCGGCGGCGCCGCTCGGGAACATGCTGCGGGTGATGGGAACGGGCGGCGTTGCGCTGCCATCGAGGCGCAAGGCGTTGTAGGCATAGTAAATGCGAAAGGGAGCATTGACGACCGGAAGCATCGTCTGCAATTCGATCCCGGTGGACATACGCGGAACCCAGTTGGTGCCAGGAACCGGGCTGAGATTTTGCGAGGGGAGGGGAAGGCCGGAGCCGGGGGCGCCAAGCTTTACCCCGCCGGAACAGCTGTAAGCCGGAGTCAGTGTCGGACAGCCAAACAGAGTGCTGATCAGGGTGTCGTACTGGATCGGGTTGGTCTGCAACTGCGAGGTACGCAGGATCGGATCGGTGCCTATGTCGACAAAGGGCGCGATGGCGACTGGCCCGGCGATGGTGATGCGGTATTCCAAGTTGCCGTGCAGGCTGAGGTCGCCGCCGGGAGTTACGAGTTGCTGGTACAGAACCGGAATATTCCAGCAGTTACTGACGCATGCTCCCGAGGAATTGGTCACCACCGGAAATCTCGGATTGGCGGGAACGAAAGTTGAATCGGGGTTTCTGAGGGCCACGCTCTGGGCGCTGGGCAGGTAGGCGATGGGAGAGACCATGCGGATATCGAAACCGCGCAGATCGTTTTCGCCACCGAGGTAGGCTCGTTCAAAGGGGGGCGCAACGATCCCGCCATAGCCCGTGATAAACGAAGCCTGAACGTTGTAACCGAGGGCATTGCGGCGCTTTTGCATGGGGAAAAACTGTTTGTACTGAACGATGGGCCGGATGGTGTGAACCGTGCCGCCGAGGCCCGAGAACTCCCCGCCGATGAAAAGACTCTTGCCATGGTGGGGCGCGTAGGCCGCATCGAGGGTGTTCATGGTGAAGCTGGGGGTGATCTTGCTGGTGATGATGCCGTTGAGCGCGTTGGGCCCGGTGATGCCGCGGAAGTTGAGATTCTCAAACAACAACTTGGAAGCGTTGCTGACAGCAACCAGCGAAGAGCGGTCGAAGGAGTAGCTGAGGCCAACCCGCTTGAAGGAATGGCCTTTCCGCAACGGATAGCTTACGCTCAGGGTGGAGCCGGTACTGGACTGCGAGTAGTTCTGCAGGTTCTGCAGGTAGGCCGAGGGCAGGTTCAGATTCTGTCCGGTGGCAATGGCATACTGCCGGGCCTGGTCATAGTTGGTCTTCCGGGTATAGACGTTGAAGCCGGCCTGGATGGGACGGTCAAACAGGTAGGGTTCGGTGAACCCGAACACCAGGTCGCGCTGGCGGCTGCCGAGGCTGGCCTGCACGGAGAGCGTCTCGCCCAATCCAAGAAAGTTGTTGGTGCTGTAATTGATGCCAA
>Ga0208191_1000281_pt1 | contig 41188 bp, 23 predicted proteins | sample June2015DPH_13_5_FD_184709 | JGI IMG/M metagenome (GOLD analysis project Ga0208191, IMG submission 184709) | Peatland microbial communities from SPRUCE experiment site at the Marcell Experimental Forest, Minnesota, USA - June2015DPH_13_40... | ecosystem: Environmental > Terrestrial > Soil >... | reverse complement strand
TGAGTACAACGAGCACCGCATCCGCACCCTGGTATGTCGTCCCCGCCGATTACAAAAAGAACGCCCGGCTTATCATTTCGCAAATCATCCTCGATACGCTGAAACAACTCAGGATGAATTATCCGGAAGCGAACAAGGCGCGGCGCAAGGAATTGAAGTCCATCCGCAAACAGCTCTGAAAGCAAAACCATGATCTGGAGACAGCCATAGAGGAGCATGATGGAAATCTCAAAGAAGACCCCTGCGATCGCCTCCGTGCCCGTCCCTGGCGGGAAGGGGACACAGTATTCCGTTGAACTATTGGAAAAGGCGCGGGCCGATACCGATACCGTCCTGAAGGAGCTTGGATCGCAACTGGGCGGCCTGAGCGAGGCGGAAGCCGATTCCCGCTTGAAGCAGGTCGGGACGAACGAGATTGCCCGGGAGAAGCGTCAATCGGCCCTGATGCGTCTCCTGGTTAACATCAAGAATCCATTGGTCCTTCTGCTCGTGGCGCTGGGCGTGCTTTCCTTCCTAACCGGTGACCTGAAGGCAATGATGGTTATTTTCGTGATGGTGGTTCTGAGCGTGGTGTTGCGTTTCTTCCAGGAGATGCGTGCCGATAACGCGGCCGCGAAACTCCAGGCGATGGTCAGCAACACCGCGACATTGGTGCGAGACGGCAAGGAAGAAGAAGTCTCGCTCAAAATGTTGGTGCCGGGCGATATCATCCGGCTCGCCGCCGGCGATATGGTGCCGGCGGACGTGCGCGTGCTTTCTGCCAAAGACCTGTTCTTAAATCAAGCGGCTCTCACCGGCGAAGCCCTGCCGGTGGAGAAGAAAGCCGCCCCGGCGCCGGCCGACGTTCAAAATCCGCTGGAACTTCCCAACCTCTGCTTCCTGGGCTCCAACGTGGAGAGCGGCTCCGCGACCGCCGTGGTCATCCATACCGGGAACCGGACCTACTTTGGCTCGCTGGCCGCCAGTATCGTCGGGCAGCGCCAGCTCACCAGCTTCGACCTGGGCGTCAACAAGTTCACCTGGCTGATGATCCGTTTCATCGCCGTGATGGTGCCGCTGGTCTTTCTGATCAACGGACTGAGCAAGCACAACTGGCTGGAAGCTTTCCTTTTTGCCATGGCCGTGGCCGTCGGGCTGACCCCCGAAATGCTGCCCATGATCGTGACCGTCAACCTGTCCAAGGGCGCCCTGGCCATGGCTCGCAAGAAAGTCATCGTTAAACGCCTGAACGCCATCCAGAACTTTGGGGCGATGGACGTGCTGTGCACCGACAAGACCGGCACCCTTACCCAAGGCAAAATCGTGCTCGAAAAGCATCTGGACGCGAACGGCGATCCCAGCGAGAAGGTCCTGCAGTTCGGCTACCTGAACAGCTACTACCATACCGGGTTGAAAAACCTGCTCGACGAAGCGATCCTCGACCATCAGGAAATGGAAGAACGCCTGAAAGCGAAAGAGAAGTACCGCAAGATAGACGAGATCCCTTTCGACTTCGTGCGGCGGCGCATGTCGGTGGTGGTGGAAGATGAAACCGGGTTGAACACGCTGATTTGCAAGGGCGCGGTGGAAGAAGTGTTGAGCCTGTGTACCCGGGTGGAAGTCAAAGGCGAGGTCATCGAAGTTTTGCCCGAGCACGACGCCAAACGCCGACAGTTGGCGGACGATCTGAACGGTCAGGGCTTCCGGGTAATCGCCCTGGCTTATAAGCAAATGCCGGGCGGTTCCGATGAACCGGTGTATTCGGTCAAGGATGAGTCGGACCTGATCCTGCTGGGTTTCCTGGCCTTCCTCGACCCGCCCAAGGACACCGCTACAGAGGCGTTGAAGCGGCTTCACAGCCTGAGCGTGGACGTCAAGGTCCTGACCGGCGATAACGAGATCATCACCGCCTACATCTGCAAGGAAGTGGGCATACCGGTGGAGCACCTTTTGCTCGGCTCCCAAATCGAGACGATGAGCGAGACGGAACTGGCCGAAGCCGCCAGCACGACGAGCGTCTTTGCCAGGCTGGTCCCGGCTCACAAGGAACGCATCATCCACGCGCTCCAGAGCAAGGGCCACGTGTTGGGATTCATGGGCGACGGCATCAACGACGCCCCGGCCTTGAAAGCCGCCGATGTGGGCATCTCGGTGGACAGCGCGGTGGACATCGCCAAGGAGTCATCCGATATCATCCTGCTGGAAAACAGCCTGCTGGTGCTGGAGCAGGGCGTGCTGGAAGGCCGGCGGGTGTTCGGCAACATTATCAAATACATCAAGATGGCGGCCAGCTCGAACTTCGGCAACATGTTCAGCGTCGTGGGAGCCAGCGCGTTCCTGCCTTTCCTGCCCATGCTGCCGATCCAGGTGCTGACCAACAACCTCCTGTACGACTTCTCGCAGACCACCATCCCCACCGACGGGGTGGATGCCGACTGGCTGATCAAGCCGCGCAAGTGGGGGATTGGCAACATCCTGCGTTTTATTCTGTTTATCGGGCCGATCAGCTCGATCTTCGATTACCTGACGTTCTTCATGATGCTGTATGTTTTCAACTGCTGGCACAACCCGGTCCTGTTCCAGACCGGCTGGTTCGTGGAGTCGCTCTTCACCCAGACGCTCATCATCCATGTCATTCGCACCAACAAGATCCCGTTCATCCAAAGCTGGGCCAGTTGGCCGCTCATCCTCACTTCCGTGATCATCGTCGCGGCCGGTGCCTGGCTGACGGTTTCGCCGCTGGCGAACACGCTCGGGTTTGTCCCCCTCCCGCCGCTGTACTGGCTGTTTCTGGCCATCATGCTGCTGGGCTATGCGATTCTGACCCAGGTGGTGAAGACCTGGTTTATTCACCGGTTTGGCGATTGATGGCGGTGGCGAGTGGAATGCATTCCTTGAGCAAGAAACCACAACGAACTGGTAGCAAAAACAGGTTCGGGGCAACAAGAATCTTGCGAAGGCGGATCGAACGAGGAGGGCCGGGGAGAGAGTCAAAAATCATTTGAACCGCTGATGAACGCTGATTCACGTTGATTGAAAGGGTTGAAAGCCCGAAAGAAAGTAGCCCAAGGCAAGCGAGACGAAGTCCGCGCCGCTCTGAGCTTGCCAGCGTGGAATGGATTGCTCCCAGCCTGCGAATCATTATACTCCGCCGTATGTTGAAACCATTGGCACTCTGGAAGTAACATGCCGATTGACTACCAATCGCTGTTCGAGCGCCTGACCAAGCGTTACGGCGGAACAACTGCCGAGGCATTGGAAGGCATTCTCTGCCCGATGCTCATTCCCATTCGCACACTCGACAAGGCGATCTTCAAAATCCCGGGGCAGCCACACTGGCGCGCATCGTTTACGATCGCCATTACAGAGGAGTGGGCTGACTTGATTGTGCCCGGACGAACCGGGAAGTTCGTTCCGAATTCATACAAAGGAGGTGGCGGCTGGAAGGAAATCGCCAAGGGGCGAATCCTGAAGGTGGACGACCACGGCAAAATTGCGGAAGGCGAGGTTTATTGCGGTGGCAAGAAAAAGGAACTTGAAGCGGCGCTCGCCATACTGTCTGCGGACGACCACTTGGAGATTGACCAGTATGGTGCGTCGGCCAAGGTGTTGAGTGGATTGGTAGAATACTCGCTCGTTCAAGTTCTCAAGGACGCTGGCTACACTGTAAGGCGGATGCCCGAGGATATGGCCCAACACATCGGCAAGTATCGTCATTACGATTTCGAGGTGGAGAAAGGCGGCGTTACCAAGAAGGTTGAAGCCAAGTCACTGTGGGGTACAAACACCAGGTTTGCCCGTCTCATTCACAGCAAGACGGACAATTACCCGACCAGCAGCTGCAAATTTGAGACGCAGGACTTCTTCGCCGTGAGCCTTTTCCTCCGCACGGGCAACATTCGCGACTTCGCTTTTTCCCGCTCTGTGCCGAGGAACGTCAAACCTTATGGCCTTCCGCGAGCTGAAAAATATCCAGCTCATGTGAATCAGAACCCGACTTGCGATATTGGCGATGGGACATGGTTTGCTTCGCTGGATGAGGTTTGGGGACTGGCGTAGCCGAAGCATCCCGCCACGCCGCACCCGCCGATTCAATCGCCGCGTTGAATTCCTTCCGCATCCCGTAGAGCCGTTCCTCTTGGGCCGCGATCTCTCGCGCTTGTTTTTCCAATTTGGGCAGGTCTTCTTTTCTCGCGGGCAGCAGCACATCTCGCAGGCAGGATTCATCGATCGCCGGATACGCGATGCCCACATTGTTCCGCATCAATTGGGCGATGACAAAATCCGTCTTGAGTAGAAAAGCGAGCGTGCGCGGGTCAATTCCGGTCGGGCGCAGCACCGCCAAACCCGTCGTGCAGACCGAGCCGTCCTGGTGAGGGCCGACCACGCCGACCGTGCCGCGCTCTGGCCGCACTGTGGACACCAACACGTCCCCGCTTTGCACCAACTTCCGCGCCCTGCCGGGTGCTTCCATCACTTCGACGCAGTTGGAATAGACGATGCAGGTCTGTAGATCAATGTCCGAGATTTCGATGTAATTGAATTCCTTCGCCGCCCAACGGCGCGGGTCAGCGCGGTCATCGATGAGTTGAGCCACATCCGAGACGTAAAGGTCATAGTCCGTGCGTTTCGCCAGCCGTTTCTCAATTTCAACGGAAAGTGAAGCATGGTGCTGGGCATCCCATCGCTCGAAACTCGTGGCATCATCCAGCCACTTCACGAAGTGCGGCTTCGCTGGCGGCGTGAGGATTTCCGAGAGGATGGTTGGCAGGTCGCCTTGCCCGTCCACCACCTTGACGCGCTGGTTCGCCTTGGTGGAGACGGTAAAACCGATGTCCTGGCAAATCGCGAAACCGGTCCTTGCCGGATTCCCATTACGACGGTCCTTTTTCCGCAGATGTAGAATGGAAGTTTTCGTGGTCGTGCCGGCTGCACCGAAGGTCACGCTGGGCAGTGACACGACGTTCACTAGGTCAATCTTGTCCGCGATGGCCCGGCGCAAGTCTTCAAACACTGCTTTGTTCGTCAGAATGCTGTCGGGAACGATAGCGACGAGTTGGCCACCAGGCGCGAGCCACTCCAGATACCGCTCCATGAACAGCAGTTCGGAATCCAGCCGTCCCGGAGAACGCCGCGACCAGTTCGTGGCAATCTGATACTTCACTAGATCATTGCCTTGAAAACACGCGCCGAACGGCGGATTCGTGAGAATCAGCTTCACCTTGCCAGCCAATGATTCCGTCAATTTTCCATCTTCGCCATTTCGAACCAGCGAGTTGGCGAGATGCAGCCGAGCTGCGGGAAAACCAAACATCGCCATGTTCGTCAGAGCTAGGCGCACCATACGCTCGCTCTTGTCAATGCCCACGAGCACTCGTCCCAGCATGTTCTCCAGCCACAGCGTTCGCATCTCGGGCGTCGGCATTCTTTCTCCGAGCTTCAACTGTAAGCCATGCACGGTCTCCACGAGAAATGAGGACACGCCGCACGACGGATCGAGAATCAGTCCGAATTCCGCACAGCGTTTCGGATTGCCCAGTGATTCCAATTCATCCGCCGACAGGTGGTGAAGTGCTAGGGCCACCATGAACCGGACAACCTCCGGTGGCGTGAGATACTGACCGAGTTCCTTTTCATCAATAAATGAGTCGTTGAGGAACTTGCCGAACACTTCGTTCAGCACGTCGAAGCCGGAAAAGCTGAACGTCGAAGTCTGCCGCTGGAGGGTTTCAAAACACTCGATGATTTCGTGGGCCAGTTCGTCCTCCTGCGGCTTGAGCTTCAGTTCGAAATCTTTGAGGTCAACCTCGTGCGCCAGCGACTCAGGCAGGCTCTCCTGAACCACTTCGTCAACGAATGTCTTGAGCGCCGCCGCAAATCCAAGACCGGCTTGCATCAGACCGCTCAAGGTTCGCTTCGAGATACCACCGCGACCGATGCGAACGCCCCGCACATGCGCAAACAACAGCTTGGACAACTCGTCCAATGCCTGGCTGCGCGAGGAGAGTCTTCCGCGCTTGTGTAGAATTTCGCGGATTGAGCGCAAAGTCTGGTCAACCGCCTCCGTTATCATCGGATGATGCGGTGTGACGCGATATGCCGGCGGCGACTCCCGCAGTGCATCCGGTTTGCTCACCAGTTCTGCGTAGATGCCCCGAAGCTTCGCTTCGTAAATCGGTCGAGGCTTTGCCTCGCCACTTAACCAGCGTTGCACTGATACCGGGGATGCCTTGAGTTGTACGGCCAGCAACTGCGGCTCACCAGCATGGGCGTCCAAGACAGCTTTGAGCACGGCTTGAATAGTTTCCATGTCGGGAGGATTTCACCTCCAGCGCAAGAGTGTCAACAGTATTTTACACGGCGTGTAACAATGTGATTGCACATCATATCAACAGTTTCATCTTGCGAGTTTTGATTGAGTGGCATGCGAACAAAAAGCGCCTCCGTTTCCAAAGGCCGCTCGTGTTTTCTGAATCTGTCTTTACGCTGGCGAGGGTGGCGAGGGCGGTGTCGGCGGAGTACCGGCTCGCGCTTTCCCGGCATGACATGTCGTGCTTCTCGAAGCCGCGCACACACCGCGCTCGGTTTGACGAAGACAACCGCAAAGATTTCATTTCCAGATTCTGAAATTGAAGGTGAACTTCTTTCGTTGCAGCAGCGCGCGCCAGTCGAGAAACAGAAATCCGGCAAGGACCGCGAAACCCAGGACCAGCGTCACAATTCCCTTGGGGGAATAGCTGCCATGCACGAGGTTCTTGTAGTTGGCGGCGGCGTAAAGCCCGGTGAAGATCATCACCGCGTGTAAAGCGTCTTCCACAATTCCGGGGAAGCGCGAAAATTGGTTTTGCGGAGAAGGTCGAGGGCGGCAGGAAGTTTGAGGAGTCCGGCTTGAGCGGCGTCGCACAAAACGCCCAATATGCCGGAAACTTTCAGGCCCCGCTGAACCGCGAGCGCACGAGCGGCAGATTCATCGAGCAACACCACGTCGGAGCGGAGTGCTCGGACAGCCGCAACGCGGTGCGCTCGCCGGGGTCAAGCGCAGCCAATGTTTGGTCAGGCGCTTCCGGGTTGGAATGAATTTTTAACCAGTCGGGCGGAGTGGTTGCCAAATTACGAACTGACGGCGGAGCGTCGGGATGGCGAAGTTCCTCCAAAACCTTTTGTGTGGTGTGAACGTTGCCGTAAAGTTTCGGCAGAATTTCCGCGTGGCCGATGAGCGCAAGATAGCAAAGCGGCGAGGTGTTGCTGACGAGGGTCATCAGCCGCGAGCGGCGCGCAAGGCCGCGAGGTCGTGCGCATCGGCGGCACGCGCTGCTACCAAGTGCGTCGCCCGGGCATCCGCACGTTGGCGGGTTTGCTGATCCTGCGTGAGAAAGTGCTCAAGCCAGTGCTGGCCGGAGTCTGCCGCCCCAAGCGCGGTCGCCCGCCAAAAAACATTCATCCGCTGGATGAGCATTACCAGAACCTCCAACGCGAAATGCCGGCCACCCTGCAAACCCTCAAACCGGCCGCGTGACTTCGCTGAAACAAACATGTTGGTCTTAGTTTTTTGATAGCAATGCAAAGACGCGGAGCAGGCATTCGTCCTCGTCCTCGAATTCAAACCCGCGAAAGGTTTCGTTGAACCGTTGAATCGTTAACTCTCAACCGTTCCAAACCGGCAACGCGCCAGGCCGGACCAGCCTTCGCTTGGAAGCTACGGCGCGGCAGGGGCCGGCGTTCCGATGTGTTTGCCAGGTTGCACCCGGCATCACCGAACGCTTGCCATCGGCCTTTCTTCATTCGTAAAGTTGGCAAACGATGGACTGGCTCAATCTCATCTGCCGCTACTGGCCGCACCTGGCCGCGGGCTTTGATTTTCTGGCCGCGCTGCTGGCCTCAGCCCATGCCTTGTTGCACAAACGTGATACCCGCGCCGCAACGCTTTGGATCGGGGTCATCTGGCTGATGCCGGGATTTGGACCGATTCTTTACCTCGTGTTTGGCGTGAATCGCATCCGCCGCCGCGCCATTTCGCTGCGACTGAAAAAACCTTCAGACCGCGCCATCCCCCAAAACCTCGGCGAACCGCAGCCTTCCGGCGTGGAACATTTGAAAATGCTCGCGCACGTGGTGAACCGCATCGCCGTGTTCCCGCTCACCGCCGGCAACCACGTCCAGCCGCTCGTCAACGGCGATGAGGCATTTCCCGCCATGCTCCCCGCCATCGAATCGGCCAAAAAAACCGTCTCGCTCTCCACCTACATTTTCGACAACGACCCGACCGGAGGACAATTCGCCGCCGCGCTGGGCCGCGCCGTCAAACGCCGGGTCGCCGTGCGCGTCCTGATTGATTCCGCCGGCGCGCGTTATTCGTGGCCGTCCATCATCCATGAATTGAGGCGCGCCAATGTGACCGTCGCGCGTTTTTTGCCATCGGTCGCCCCATGGCGGGTGATGACGTTGAACCTGCGCAATCACCGCAAGCTGCTGGCCGTGGACGGACAAATCGCCTTCACCGGCGGCATGAACATCCGGCACGGCAATGTGCTCGGCAAACGGCGGGGCGAGGCTACTGACGAGCCGAATTCGCGTAATCAAAACATGGCGACGACGGCTCACGGGGATCAGCCTTCGCCAGGCTATGGCGCGACAGGCGCTCGCCCCACCAAAAACGCTGTGCAGGACCTGCAGTTCCGCGTTGAAGGCCCGCTCGTGGCCCAACTGCAGGCGGCGTTTGCCAACGACTGGGCGTTTACCACCGGCGAGGTTCTCCACGGCGAAGCCTGGTTCCCCGAACCCAAACCCACTGGACGGGGCGTCATCGCGCGGGTCATCACCGACGGGCCGGACGCCGATTTCGAAACACTGCGCCTGACGCTGCTCGCCGCGCTCACGGAGGCGCAGACGTCCGTGCAGATTCTCACGCCGTATTTTCTACCAGACCCGGCGCTCATCACGGCGCTGAACCTCGCGGCGTTGCGCGGCGTGCGCGTGGACATCATTTTGCCGGCCAAAAACAACCTGCCGTTCGTGCATTGGGCGTCGCGCGCGATGTGGTGGCAGGTACTGGAACGCGGCTGCCACATCTGGCTCACGCTGCCGCCGTTCGATCACTCCAAGCTGATGATTGTGGATGGACACTGGGTTTTGCTCGGCTCGGCCAACTGGGACACGCGCAGTTTGCGGCTGAATTTTGAGTTGAACGTGGAGTGTTACGGACGCGAGTTCGCGCACGAGATGGCGGCGGTCGTCGGGAAAAAACTCCACGGCGCGCGCGAAGTGACCCAGGCCGAAGTGGACGGACGGGCGCTTCCGGCAAAATTGCGCGACGCCGCCGCGCGATTGTTTTCGCCGTTTTTGTAAATCAAGAAATTCTGTGACTGAAAAATTAACAACCAAATACATTCCCCTCACCCGGTCCCGCTTTGCGCGGACCACCCTCTCCCCGCCCGGCGGGGCGAGGGGCGTTTAGTTTGAATAACCAACGATTCATTACGTATGAAAACCTTCGACAGCCTTACCGAACAGGAAATCCTCGCGCTGGCCATTTCGCTTGAGGAGGAGGACGCGCGCGTTTATGAAGATTTCGCCGACGGCCTGCAGGAAAATTACCCCGAACAGGCCGAGAAATTCCGCATAATGCGCCGCGAAGAGGACGGCCATCGCCATCGTCTGCTCGAACTTTACAAGGCCCGCTTTGGCGATCACGTGCCGCTCATCCGCCGGCAGGACGTGCGCGGGTTTGTGGATCGTCGTCCGGTCTGGCTCGTGCGCCCGCTCGGCTTGAAAACCGTCCAAAAAACCGCCGAAAGCATGGAATTGGAGACGAAACGATTTTACGAAGTCGCCGGGCGGCGTGCGACTGATACGGGCATCCGGCAGTTGCTCGGCGACCTCGCGGAGGAGGAACGCAACCACGCGCTCACCGCCGAACGCATCACCCTCACCAAGCTCAACGAAGACGAAAAATCGCAGCAGAAACGGCTCTTCCTGCTGCAGGTCATTCAGCCCGGCCTGGCCGGCCTGATGGATGGGTCAATTTCGACGCTGGCACCGCTGTTTGCCGCCGCGTTCGCCACGCATAACAGTTGGGAAACTTTTCTGGTCGGCCTCGCCGCAGGCACCGGCGCGGGCATCAGCATGGGTTTTGCGGAGGCGCTGTCCGACGACGGCAGCCTCACCGGCCGCGGCCATCCGTGGGCGCGTGGTTTTGTGTGCGGGTTGATGACCACGCTGGGCGGCCTCGGCCACACCCTGCCTTACCTGATACCGAGCATCAAAACCGCCACCGCCGTTGCCGTATGCGTGGTGCTGGTGGAACTCGGCATCATCTCTTGGGTGCGGCACAAATTCATGGACACACCGTGGGCGTCGGCGGTGTTGCAAGTCGCGCTCGGTGGCGCGCTGGTCTTTCTGGCGGGAATTTTAATTGGCATTTCGTGAAAACAAAGCCTTGGCGCCAGCGGATGAAAAGTGCCACCCGATGAGAAACAATGGCAGATGTTGCGCGACTTGTTGTCGTTCGATTCCGGAGTTAATTTCCCAAAACCTCACAGGGGTCGTTTGTTGGGTTTTACACAGTCAAAAGGGAGCATATAAGTAAAAAATGAGGATTGTTGACTCCAATGAGCCAAGTCGTTGGAGTCAACGCCGTTGCCGTCCTACAACGGATGGGATCCGCGCGAGAATTGTTGTTTTGGCTGCTTGGTCAGAGAAATCGTCACCCTCGATTGTCACACCCGGCGGAAAAAATTGGGTCCATCTGGGTCCATTTGAGTCCACCTTCTGATACCAGGAAAACAGCAGAATCAGCCCATTTGTCCAAGTGAGTCCCAATGAGGGCAAATGAGTCCAGGCAACACAAGTCTTGGTGTAAACGAGGTGCTCTTCCGCTGAGCTAAACGCCCGACCACAAGTACGCTATCAAAGCCAGGTAATTACAACAAGTGTCTGGCGATGGTCGAGAAAAGTGCGGCGCGAGAATACAACTGGGATTTACCCATGAAGACGAATAGTTTTTACCAACGAACAACTGAAGGGCGAGGTGCATTGAGACGCTAATCATAATTGGGCTGTGCTCTAAGCCCGAACTCCGAAATAGGAATGGTAGCGCACGCGGCCCGCGTGCCGGTTTGGGCGGCTCGCCCAAACCTTCGTCTCACCTTCTTTGTCCGATTTGGGCGCGAGAAAGTTTGTGGGACGAGATTTTCGGCGAGCCGCCGAAAACCGCACGCCAGCGGCGTGCGCTCCCTGTGCGACTGCGCCGCACTCGACTTCGACTTCGGAATTCGGGCTAAGCAGAACGTGTCCACGTAGAAGGTCCGAAGCGGTCACTTTACCGTCGAGCCGATTCGGTAATCGGCGCTCTACAGCTCGCCGAAAATCGGCGGCTGTAGAATCGTCGAAACTCTCCCCGAGTGCGGGCATCGCCTGCCCGCGACGTTATTGGAGTTGTTCGGCGCGGAAGAAGCGGTATGGCACCACGGTGTTGTTGATGTAGAGCAATGAGGAGGTTGAATTAGTCATCACCAGGTCACCGATGAAATCCCAATTTTGGAAATCAAATGATCCCTGGATTTCGTTGGCGGTGCCGGTGGTCCCGGAGACTGTTAATTGGAACTGGTTGTTCCCGAGATAAGTCGGCGTGCCGCCCACGAAGGACGGATGCGAAGAGGGCGCATTGAGGAACCCAAGCCAGAGTTGAACATCGCTTGCAACGCTGCTACTGCTGAAACCGAAGAGGTATTCCTCGTCCGGCACGGGATTGAGCGAAGTCAGCGCGCCGCCGAGGGCGATCCTGCCGCCGCTGTTGGCCAGCGCCGCGCCGAGGAAGCTTCCGTTGAGTGGAATACTCGCGATCATTCCGCTCTCGGAAACGTACACATTGCGCCCGCCATAGACCACGCCGCTGCCGAGGTCCGCATATATGTTGGTGGCTCCGGACGCGTTGTTGGTGAGTACGGTGATGGAGGTGGTGACGTCATAGAGCTGGTAGGTATCAACACCGGATGGACTCACGTTGGTGTATGAATTGACCAGGAGTTCGGCGTCCACAAGCTGACTGGATAGCGCCGGCAGATTGAAGACAAAGAAGTCGCGATATAAGTCTGCCAAATCGCTGTCGTATCCCACGGTGTAGTTCAGGTTGTTGGCAGTGTGATTCCCCGATTCGTCATACCAACCGCGATTGGCGGAAGTGATCACCAGGTTGGTGCCGAAGGTCAGGCGCAATTGCACGTCGGCGGGGTTGCCGTAGCTGTTACCGAACAAGTACTGATTGTTGGTTGGATCAAGGTTGGGGATGGACCCGCCCAGCGCAATCTGGCTGCCGCTCGCCGCAGTGGCATCATTGAAGAACTGAACGTCGAGCGGAATGATTGCCGTCTGACCCGATTCCACCACAAAGACATTGCGAATGCCGTAAATGCCACCATCGCCCAAATCATTGTAAATGTTGGTCAGCCCTGATCCGCCGGCCTCCAGTGCGGAAATGCTGTTTGTAACCTGACGAAGAAGATAGGTTTCCTGGCCGTAAGGGCTGACGTTGGTGTAACAGTTGATGAGCAATTCGGCGTGAATGATGGAACCGCTGAACACCGGCACGTTGAAGACGAACCAATTGTTGTACGTGTTCGCACCCAACCTGCCCACCAAGTAGTTCTGGTTAAGTGGAACGTGATAGCCCGTGTTGTCATACCAGCCGGAGTCCACTGCATTAAGGGTCACGGTTTTGTTCGTCACACCCCACAACGTGAGGACGACGTCATTGCCCGTGCCGCCTGCGTAGTTGATCCGGAACGTGTAACCGCCGGTGCTGAACTGCGCGCCATTGGCCAGGCCGTTGAACGTGCCGGTGATCGCGTCGGCCAGATCGTTGTTGATGATGGTGAATTGCTGGCCGATGGACACGGGTGTGGTGAAGTTGGGAATGACGGTGAGCGTGGCGCTGGCGAGCGAAGCCGTGCCGGTCACATTCAATTGATCGTAGCCGCCGACGCCGGGATTCGGGCCGGTGAGTTCAGCCGTAAAGTTTCCCAAGGAACTGAAAGTGACATTGCTGCTGTTCAGGATGCCGACGCTGTTGCCTGGGGAAATAATTCCGTTGGCCGTGATGGGGCCGACCGTGCCGGAGCCGCCGAGAGTGGCACCGGCATCCACCGTGACGGGGATTAGCGGTTGGGAACCGTTGATCACGACTTTGCCGGCGAGCACGTGAGTAATGCCGGCCGTGTAAGTGCTGTTGCCGCCAATCGTGAAAGTGCCGCTCCCAGTTTTCCCGACCGTCCAACCGGAGGCGTAGCCGGTGCCGGTGAAGGTGCCGTCAAACTCGCTGCTGCCATTGTTCAGGCCGACGTAGATCCAGCCGCCGACGCCAAAGTTGACCGTGCCGAGACCGTGCAAAGTATTAAGGTAGGAATAGTAAGTGGAAAAGTCGAACAGACCGCCGCTCTCAACCTTGACGTCGGCAGCATTGACTGTCTGAAAGCTTTGCGCAAGGCGCACGGTTCCGAAAATATCCAAATTCCCCGGGACGGCTTCGTCAGCCGAGTTGTTCAGCACCAGCGTGGTGCTCCCATCCACCGTGGTGGTGCCCGCATAAGTATTGGCAGTGGAGCCTTCAAAATAATGTGAGCCGCTCCCAAACAATTCCAGACCTCCGGCGCCACTGATCGGACCAGCAATATGCAGTGATGAACCGGCATAATATGAGTCGAGGGTGCTGGTCGTGTTCACGATAATCGGCCCCGCCCAAGTGCTGGCGCCACTTTCAACATCCAACGCACCATAAGTAGGTTCACCCGGACCATTGAGCGTTAACGTTTTGTTGGTAATTCCGATGTTGCCCGCCAGGACCAATGAAGCGCCATTGCTGACGATGATTCCGCTGCTGGTGCTGCCCAAAGCCCAAGAGTTTTCGGCCCAAAGCCAGCCCTGCTGGACTACGGTCAAGCCGGTGTAGGAATTCGAGGCCGAGAGATAAAGATTGCCGGCCCCGACCTCGGTAATTCCGTAGGAACCGCTGATGCTGGCTGGTATGTACAGGCTTGCGCCCAAATAATTGGTGATCACCACTCCATCAGACAGAAGAACATTGCCCGAGATAGTTGCGCCGGCTGGCAAGACCGTTACGGTGCCGAACAGCCTGAATTGGCCGGCACTGCCGGTGGTGATTTGCCCGCCATTCAAAGTAAGTGGCGCGGCTTCGTCCACATAGCCGTTCACATTCAGTACGCCGGAGCTGTTGATCGTCACGGGCGTGACGATGGACCAAATCTGACCGTTGTTCAGGCTCCTGACCGTATCGGTCCCGGTGCCATCTCCTATCACGAGTCCCGGGCCAAAAGACGGTATGGCCAGTACGTAGGCCGTCTTATTGAGGTCCAGTTCCCCTTCGTTGACCGTGGTGAGGCCGGCGTATGAATTGGCACTGGAACCGGACAAGGTGAGCAGTCCGGGCCCGATTGTGGTAAAGCCGCCGGAACCGCTAATCGGGCCATTGAGGTTGAGCGCGCAATTGGTAAAAACGTTTATCGTGCAGGCGGAGCCGAGCGTGAAATTGGCCTGCCAAGAGTTGGTTGATGGCCCATAAACATAAAGTGCGCCGTAGGGATAGGTACTGTTGATGGTCAGGGACTGGTTGGTGATGTTGATGTTGCCGGTGATGAGAACCAACGCTTGTCCGTTGAGCGTCATGGCGTTGTTGGTGTTCCCGAGCGCAAGCGAAGTGAGGAGATATACATAGCCGCTGCCATTGGCCGTGTAGTTTCCCGTGTAGGTGTTCGCGCTAATCCAGAGGGTATCTACATCCTTTTGCACGATATTGGCTGAACCGCTCACGGTTGCATACAGATAGAGACCGCCACCCCCTTGAAGGGTAAGCGTGCCGGTACCAGTGTTGAGATTGCCGTAAATGAAGGAGTCGTAACCGTTGGTTGACGTGATCGTGCTGTTCGCCGACAAAGTCAGTGTGCCGGTGCCGGTTTCAATCGTGCCGCCGCTCAATGTAAGGCTCGGGTTGATGTTGTAGTTTTCGGAAAAGTTATTCAAGTTGAGCGTGCCATTGAGGTTGATGGTGATGGGGCCTGTGTTTTCAAGTTCGACACTTTGAAGGTCTTGAACCATGGGACTGCCTGTACCTGTGCCGTCGCCGATCACCAAGGGACCTTCGAAGGCGCTTACACCGCCCACGTTCAACTGCAAGGTGCCGCCGCTGACCAACGTGGTGCCAGTATAGGGATTACTGACTGGGCCTTGATAGGTTAACGTGCCCAAACCAGCCTTGTTCACACCCACGGAACCGCTGAGGGTGCCGTCCAAAGTCAAGCTGACGCCGTTGCTGACGACCATCAGGACATTGGCGGTAGCCAAGGTGATGCTGTTTTCAATGATGTTCGCCCCGGCGGTGTTCGTGGCCATGATGCTGTTGGTCAGGGTGAAGGCATTGCCGCGAATGTCATAGCCGCCGCCCGCGCCGACGAAGCGGATTTGATTCAAGGTCAGCCCGGCAATGTTGTTGGTGTTCAGCAAATTTGGCTGGCTGGCGGGAAAAATCACCGTGTCGCCATTGGCCGGAATGCCGGCAAATCCCCAGTTGACGCTGTTGTTCCAATAGGCATTCGCACCACCGCCCGACCAGCTCCATGTCGCGGCATGGATGGGATTTGAAAGCAGAGCCGCGCACACCGCGACCATTCCGATCAAGGATGGGATAATTGTGGAAAAGGACGGAAACCGAATCGTACGATTTGCTTTTTTCATAGGTACCTTTCTTCAAGAACGTTCCTTCGAGAGAACTAGTGAGATGATCTTAGCCGGAACCATGCAGTAGGAATCTCATCCGGCAATAGAAATCCCGCTGCAAGGCTCCCCTATTGAAACGTTTTGAGCCTGATTTGCCGTCACCATACGGTGAGGAAAACCGACTGCAATGCAGTAGGAATTTGCTCTGTAACAGGTTGTCATTTCACTTGTTGCGTTGTTTGCTTCGGTCAATTTAACGGCTCAACTGCATGGTTCCGGCTTAGATCAACGGTAAAATTAGTTCAAGCTTTTTATTATGTTGGCTGACAAGTTCTTAAGCTATTCTTACAAAGCGTGCCAACTTCATGCCGAGAGGCAAGCAAAGCGGAAAACTGTTCCTGACAACCATGCAGGGAGCGAATACGCGCATTGTCTCTCTGCTTACGGGTTCTGGCTTTTCCGCGACTCCAAGCCAGCTTACTTCTATCGGGGTTCTCTTGTGAGTGAGATAGTGGACATGGAAAGCAGACAATTTCGGGCTCATCAATTAGAGGAATCGTCACCTCCGCTTGTCACCCCCGTCGGAAAAATTTGGGTCCCTTTGGGAGCAATTGGGTCCAGGCAACACAAGTCTGTGTGTAAACGAGAAGCTTTTCCGCTGAGCTAAATGATTCGCCGGTATGTTTGCTGTCAGCGTGAGCCGGCATACACCCTTGTCCTGTGTAATAATGAAAGCGCTGGCTGCATGGGATTTCAGACTATTTCGGGGCTGGCCGGAAGCCTCAAAACCTCACCCAATTTGCTCCATGCTGCCGGTGATGGGAATGAGTCGCCAACCGAATCTTTCACGCCAACGGTAATGCGGTCGCAAACTTGATTAGTAAAAATACTATTCGCCATCACAAGAGCTAATGCCAGGATGAGGGCGAGCGTCAAACACAAATTTTCCTTCCGCAAAAAATCCAAACGCCACTTCGCGTTGTCGTCCATCCCAAAATGATTTCAGGAAATGAGTTCCCTTCCGCCTTCGCTCCCGTCTTCACTGCGTTACGACGCGACAAGTCCGCCCATTTCCCATGCGGAATTCGGATTGCGGATTGTGGAAAGCGCCAGAGGACTGGCGCACTCCAAGACGCTGCGCGCCCGCCGAACCGTTCCCGGATTTCCGCCAGGTCTTGGACTGCGGCGGCCCCCCGCCGCTTTTCCCAGCGCCATCGGCGCGGCATATTCCGATGATGTCGCTCCTGAACGGAGTTTTGAAATGTTTGCGATGTGTTTCTACAAAGATGCCAGCCCTACGGGCTTACGCCGCCAATAACTCGCGGCAGGCAGTTTGAAGTTTCTTCAAGCCAGCCTTTGATCTCGCCTCGATGTAGCAGCGAATCAACGGCTCGGTGCCGCTGGCGCGGAACGCAACCCATTCGCGGTTCGGCAGCAGAAATTTGTAGCCGTCGGTGGTGATGAACTTTTCCACCTTGAACGGCCCGAGGTTTTTCAAGCCGCGGCCAAGCTTCGCCAGCAACGCGTCCTTTTTCTCCGGCGCAAAGCTGACGTTGATGCGGTCAGTGTAAAATTCGCCGATTTGTCTGGCGAGTTCCTTCAATATTTGTCCCAACGATTTCTTTTCCGTCGCCACCAGTTCCGCCATCAGCAGGCACGCGAGGATGCCGTCCTTTTCCGGCACGTGGCCCTTGACGCTCAGGCCGCCGGATTCCTCGCCGCCGACGATGATGGGTTCGCTTTCCATCAGCGCGCCGATGTATTTGAAGCCGACGGGCGTCTCGTAAACTTTCACGCCGAACAATTCCGCCACGGCGTCCACCTGATGGCTCGACGGCACGGTGCGCACCACCGCGCCCGTCCAGCCGCGATTCTTCTTCAGGTGATACAGCGACAGCGTGAGCACCTGATTGGGCGTCAGCCAGGTGCCGTCCTTGTCCACAATGCCGAAGCGATCCGCATCGCCGTCGAGGCCGAGGCCGATCTGCGCTTTGCCGCTGCGGACGAATTTGCTGACGCCGGCCATGTTCGCGGCGTTCGGCTCGGGATGATGGCCGCCGAACAGCGGATTGAGTTCGTTGTGGAACAGCGTGATCTGGGCCCCGGCTTTTTCGAGCAATGTGTCGAGGTAACCGTGGCCGGTGCCATAGCTCAGGTCCACGGCCACTTTGAGCTTCGCTTTTTTGAGCGTGGCGAAATCAATGAGCTTGTGGAGTTGTTTGAAATACGCAGGCTGTGGATCAAACGTTTTGCATTGGAACATGCCGATGACCACGCCTTTGAACGACCAATCCGCCGCCTGAAGCTTGACGATGTTCGCTTCAATTTGCCTGGTGACTTCCGGCGTGGCGGGCGCGCCGTTGCTCGTGGAAAACTTCAAGCCTTGATACTCCGCCGGATTGTGGCTGGCGGTCATGTTGATGCCGCCGATGGCTTTGCGATGGCGGATGTTGTGGGCGATGACCGGTGTGGGCGTGTCGCGATTGCAAAGGAGGGGTGTCAGCCCGTTGGCGGCGAGCACCTCGGCGGCGGCCAAAGAAAACTCGCGCCCGAGAAACCGCGTGTCGTAGCCAAGGATAACAGTTGAGGGTTGAGAGTTGAACCCCGAAGGCATTCGGGGTGCAGTTGAGAGTTGCTTTAGATAATCCGCAATACCCTGGGTGGCGAGGCGGACATTGTCGAAGGTGAAATCGCGGGCGATGATGCCGCGCCAGCCGCTGGTGCCAAATTTGATCGTCATGGGAGGGGACATTGGAGCAATGGAGTAATGGAGTGGTGGGTGTCGGAATGTCGGTTTTACATTACTCCATTACTCCGCCACTCCAGCACCCCAGGTTTTCAGCTTTTCCAATCAAATGCCTTTTTCTTCAGCGCGTAGATGTAACCGGCGAACAAAATCAGGAGGAACGAAATCATCGAGCCCAAGATCAAATTCCTTGTGGCCGGGTCTTTGAGCATGTCCTTGTAAACGACCGCCCATGGATAAAGAAAGACGACCTCGATGTCGAACAGGATGAACAGCATGGCGACAAGATGGAATTTGACCGACATCCGCGGGTTGCCTTCGCCCACCGGAATCATGCCGCATTCGTAGGCGGTGTCCTTGCTCTGGCTGCGTTTGCCGCGTTTGCCGACCAACGTGGACACCAGAATCATCCCGAACGGCGCGGCGATGGCCAGGACAAGCAGCATCAACACCGCGATATACTGCGCGAATTGCGATTGTTCCATGCGACAAAACTTAGGAACGGCGGGCGAAATTTGCAACAGCAATCACCATTTGCGGACGAATCCGGGCATTGCCCACAGAAAAGCGTGTTCGACAGTTCGGAGTTCCACCCATTGGGGTCAGGTCAGGGTGGCACAAATGGCTTTTGCCGCGTAAACGCGGAACTCCAAACAAGGGCCGTGTCAAGTTACGCACCAGTTTGCGGCTACTGAACCCCGACGCGATAAAAATACGGGCCGTTGTTTGTAGCAGTGGTGTCCGTGTAACTGGTCGTGCCCGCTTGGCCAACAATGTTGCTTTGAATTGAAGAAAACGCCGGTTGCACCGTAAGATCGGTGCTGCGTTGGAGATAATACGTTCGCGTGATCACGCTTTGCCAGGTCACGGCCAAGCCCGATGGATTATTGGTTGAAGCCGGAGCCAGCATTTTCAGAACTGACAATGGATTGGTGGGATCAGTCCCGGCAATCCACTCCTGCCAGTTGTTCATGCCGTCGTTGTCCGCATCCGAGAAATCCGTGTTCGTGTTGATGGGCAGGCTATATTGCTGGAGCCACGCGTAGGAAATCCGGCTGACGGGTGATTGGAATTCATAAGCGCCGATGTCCACCGTGCCGCCCTGGATGCGCGGGTTGCCGTCGAGGTCATTGGTTGTCGTGACATACGCGTTATTTCCGGAATTGATGCACGGCGAGTTCGACTGAAGATGGAAGTTGCCGTTGAGGGGGTCTACAAATGCAGGATCATTAGTGATGTTTCCAAGCCCGGTAGTCGGAAGCGGTGTTATGCAGCAATAATTGAATGATAGCTCAAAATCATAACCCGGCGCAAAATAGTAATTGGAACCACTGGGAGAATTGTTGCCAAAAATAATGCAATTGATCGCTGACAAATTAGAATCGTTAGCGGTAGCCCATACGCTGTCAATGCCTCCGCCTTCAACGGAAGCCGAATTGCCGTAAATAGTGCAATTGTTTAACACCGTGCTGTTAGGCGAGCCAACAAGAATTCCTCCGCCCTGAGGAGCCGAGTTATCCACAAACAGGCAATTATTGAAGATGCCTTGAAAAGCCCCGCCGCCTTGTAGCGCAACATTATTTGAGAGAACGCAATTATTCAGCGTAGCTGAAGCTGCGCCTCCTCCATTAACAGCAGAATTTCCCACCAGCGAGCAATTTTCGAGGGTGCCTGAATAAGTTCCACCACCTTGACCGCCAGCCGAATTTGCAGTGATAACGCAGTTGTAAACAACAGCATTTGTAGATGCGCAAGTTACTCCGGCACCTGCTCCCGATGTGGCACCATTGGTTAACGTAAACCCTGCGAGGGTAGTGTTGTTGGTCAAATAAACGCACCGCACCGCGCCACCACCATCAACCGTCGTCGTCTCCGGGCCGTTAATGCTTCGAACCGCAATTTGCTTCATCAGGGCCACGCGATTGCCTCCGCCCACTTCACCACCCGTGGCATAAACTCCATTTGATACCAAAACGGTGCCACCGACGTAGGCAGCATCCACCGCATCTTGGATATTTGTTGCGGCCGTATCCCAAGAGAGAAAAGGCGCAACCGGGTTGGTGCTGTTCTGTGACACATAATACATTGGGTTTTCCAGTACATGGATTATCACCGTTGCGCTCACACCATTTGGATAGCTGTTGTTATATGCCCATAAAGCGGCCACATAATCCCCCGGGGCCGTCCAACTATGTGAAACACTTGGCAATTGATTGCTGATCACAGTCCCGTCGCCAAAGTCCCAACGGCTGACAGTTGCGTGACCGGTAATTTGTCCCGTGAAGCCGACCACAATTCCCGTGGAAACTCCGGTGTAAGTAGCCTGAATGCTTGGACTCACTGGAACCGGCGCGGGGAGTTGATACTCATACGCCCCCATGTCCACAAAACCTCCGACAATACGCGGGTTGCCATCCAAATCGACAGATCCGACGGCGTTGGAACTGCCGGCATTGATGCAAGGCGAGTTGGTTTGCAAATGAAAATCGCCGCCAGTGGGATTCACAAACTGTGGATCGCCGGAGATGTTGTCTGTGCCAATCGTCGGAAGCGGTGCGGTGCAGCAATAGTTGAATGTCATTTCAGACACAGATAAAAAACAGTAGTTTGAACCAGTCGGCGCGGTATTACCCATAACGATGCAATTACTTGCAAACAAATAGGACGGCGCACCCGCCCCGGCACTGAGTAACCCTCCGCCACTTTGTGAAGCCGAATTGCCGTAGATGGTGCAATTGTTCAAAATCGTTGGAGTAAAATACAAATACACAGCAACCGCCCCTCCGGACACAGCCGAATTACCCGCAAGCAGACAATTGTTCAGCGTGCCGCCAAGAGCACCGCCACCGCTGCCGGTAGCTGAATTTCCAATCAAAGAACAATTCACCAATGTCCCTGAATAAGCTCCGCCACCCCCACTTCCAGCCGAATTGCCGACAATCACACAATTCGTCACCACACAACTCGTAGAGGCACAATATACACCGCCGCCAAAACCGCTCGACAAGGGCGTCGCGCCATTTATGAGTGTGAATCCCGAAAGCGTGGCGGCATTGGTCAAATAAACGCACCGCACCGCGTTGTTTCCATTTGTAGTGCCGGGAACTTGATAACCTTGAATAATCGTGACCGCCGGGCCGTTGACGCTTTGAACCGTTATCGGTTTCAAAACATAAACGCGGTTTGATCCTGAATTTACCACGCCGCCATATTGATAAATTCCATTGGTGACCAGAACCACATCACCGGAATTGGCAGCGTTGATCGCATTCTGAATGTTGGTCGCGGCAGTGCTCCAATCGGCGTAAGGCGAAACCGGGTTGGGGCTATTCAAATCTACATACAACACCGTGGCCGGGGCGTTGGCCGCCAAAAACGCAAGACTGGCAGCGAGCAGTCGGGCAAGATGGATTTTCATCGGCTCTCCGCGCTGAATTTGTAGCAGGATTTTCGCTAATTTAAGGCAGAAGTCAAGATTAAAAAATTAATCAGGAAAACCGGCATTCAGGAATATTTCCGGTGTCATTGCTGAACGCCGACGCGATAAAAATACGGGCCGCCGTTCGTGGCGCTGGTGTCCGTGTAACTCGTCGTGCCGGCTTGGCCGACGATGTTGCTTTGGATGGTGAAGAAAGCCGGTTGCGCTGCCAGATTGGTGCTGCGTTGGAGGAAATAGGTGATGTTGCTCACACTCTGCCAGCTTACCACCAGACCCAGTGGATTGTTTGTGGCTGCTGGTGGTAGCATCTTCAAAACCGACAGGGCGTTGGTGGGATTTAAGCCGGCGACCCAATCCTGGTAAACGGTCATGCCAGTGCCGTCCAGGTCGGCGTGATCCGCCGAGCCGTCGGTGGGCAGACCATATTGCTGGAGCCAGGCATAGGAAATGATTGAAGTCGGTGTTTGATATTCGTAAGCACCGATGTCCACCGTGCCGCCAACGATGCGCGAGTTGCCGTCGAGATCGTTGGTAGTTGTGACATAGGCATTATTGCCCGCGTTGATGCAAGGCGAGTTGGATTGTAGATGGAAATCACCTCCAAGCCAATTAACAATGAGCGGAGCATTAGTGATGTTGCCCACGCCGCCGGGATCTGGTGTTGTGCAGCAATAAGTCATAGTGTTGTCGTTATAATTTGGTTCAGCCGGCGATGTGTTGAAATAGATGATGCAGTTGTTCAACGTGCTGTAATCCGCTCCACCACCGCCCTCGCCGACGTAACGGCCGGCGCCGACATTGCCGAGCAGGGTGCAATTATTCAGCGTGCTGCTCACCACGCCGCCCGCGTAGGTCGCCGAACTGCCGGTGATGATGCAATTGTTCAGCGTGCTGAAAGAAGCACCGCCGCCGTCTTCGCCGGCGGAATTACCGGCCAGCACGCAGTTGTTTAACGTGGAGGAATCCGCCCCGCCGCCGTACGGCGCGCCGCCGTACACCCTACTGAAAGCAGAATTGTTGTTGAGCGTACAACCAACGAGCGTGCTGCCACTCGCGCCTCCGCCAGCATAGGATGAATTCCCGGTCAGCGTGCAATTAATTAACGTGCCCTGGAAAACGCCGCCACCCGACGTAGCGGCCGAGTTTCCACTAATCATGCAATTGGAGATGTTCGCGCCGGCGGATTCACACCAGATTCCGCCGCCGCTTTGTTCAAACTCCGTGTCACCGTCGTTCCGCGTCGTTCCGTTGGTCAGGGTGAATCCCGCCAGCGCGGCACCGGTGGCAAGATACACGCACCGCACTGCGTTGGCGGCAACCGGGTTCCCCTGAATCACAGTCGCAGCCGGGCCGTTGACGCTCGTTACCGTCACCGACTTGGTGATCGTCACGCGGTTCGTCATCGCTCCGTACAACACGCGGCCGCCGGTGCCATAGACGCCGTTGGACACCAAGACCGTGCCGCCCGCGATAGCGACGTCCACGGCATCTTGAATGTTCGTCGCCGCGGTGGCCCACGAAGTGTAGGGCGCCACCGGATTGGTGTTTATGAGCGCAACGTAATACACCGGCTGAACCACGACGTGAATCGTGATGGTCGCGCTCAAACCATCGGGATAAGTCTCGTTATACGCCGTCAAGACCACGACGTAATCCCCCGCCACGCCCCAACTGTGTGAAGCATACGGACGATTGCTGACCACGGTTCCGTCTCCAAAATTCCACATGTTGGCGCTGGCGTGCCCGCCAATCTGCGCCGTGAAATCCACCGCGAAACCACTCGCCACATTCGTGTAGTCCGCCAAAATGGCGACGCTCAATGCTCCGGTGATTGCGCCGGAATAATATTCGTCGCAGCCGATGGCTGGCGGATTCCGCCAGGCCTCGCCGTCAATGTCCACGCCCGTTGAATAATTCGCGCTGCCCGCGCCGATACAGGGCGAGTTGGCGCTGATATGAGTCGCGTCGGCCAATTGCGGTTCGGCGGTAATATTGTTTGTGCCGTTGCCGGGAAGCGGCGTGGTGCAGCAAAAATTCAAAGTGCTGCCGGAGAAATTTGTCCCGTTCGGCGCGGAATTATAATAAACGATGCAGTTGTTCAACGTGCTGGAATCCGCCCCGCCGCCGGTGGCTGCGGAGTTGCCGGTGAGCGTGCAATTGTTCAGCGTGCTGCCTTCTGCGCCACCACCCGAGTTGGCGGCCGAATTGCCCGCGAGTGAACAGTTGTTGAGCGTGGCGCCATACGCTCCACCGCCATAACTGGTCGCCGAATTACCGGTCAATGTGCAGTTGTCCAAATCGCCAAACAAGGTTCCGCCCCCGAGGTTAGCCGCCGAGTTGCTGCTCAGCAGGCAGTCGTCAAGAGTGCTTCCGTATGCCGCGCCGCCGCTGTCGCCGGCGGAATTACCGGTCATGGTGCTGTTGTTCGCGATGCCATAGCATGTCCCGCCGCCAAGAACACCGGCGAAGTTGCCGGTCAATACGCAGTTGACCAGCGCACTGTTACAGGTCGCGCCACCATAGTAAGCAGCCGAATTGTTGGAGAGAGTGCAGTTGATCAATGTGCCTTGATTGGCGGCGCCGCCGGAGGAAGCTGAGTTGCCGGCAAGCGCGGAATTGTTGACGAAGCTGGAATCGACACCACCGCCGTTCGCCGCCGAGTTGCCGTTGAGCGTGCAGTTGTTCAGCGTGCTGGCACCGGCTCCGCCACCGTTGCCTGCAATGGCCGTGTTTGCGGCGAGGGTGCAGTTGTTCAGCGTGCTCGCGTAAACCCCGCCGCCTGAATTGTACGTTGAATTGCCGGTCAGCCTGCAGTTGTTCAGCGTGCCGCCAATGGCCCCGCCGCCATTGCCGGCAGCGGAGTTGCCACTCAGAACACAGTTGGACACGACCGGGCTGGATGATTCGCACCAAACACCACCGCCACTTTGTTCACGATCGCCATCCCCGGCAATTCGCGTGGCTCCGTTGGTGAGTGTGAATCCAACCAATGAACCATCATTGGCCAGATAGACGCAACGCACGGCGGCATCGCCATTGGTCGTGACCGGGTCCTGATAACCTTGAATCAAGGTCACCGCCGGACCGTTGACGCTTTGCACGGTCACGGCCTTGTCTATCACCACGCGATTGGTCATCATCCCAAACACCACCCGCCCGCCGGTCTGGTACGTGCCGTTGCTTACGAGCACCAACGATCCTGTCACCGTGGCTGCATCAATTGCGTCCTGGATATTTGTCGCCGCGGTGGCCCACGAAGTGTAGGGCGCCAGCGGATTGGTGTTCATGAGCGCCACGTAATATACCGGCTGGACCGCCACGTGGATAACAACCGTGGCGCTCACGCCACCGGGATTGCTGCCATTAAATGCGGTCAGTACCACCGTGTAATCACCGGAGGCGAGCCACGCATGCGCAACATCCAAGCTGTTGCTCACCACCGTTCCGTCTCCAAAATCCCACGTGTTCAAACTGGCATGTCCGCCGATCTGCCCTGCAAAATTCACTGCGAACCCCGTCGCCGTGCTAGTGTAGGTTGCCTGGATGGCGACGCTCAAAGCTCCCGTGATTGCACCGGAATAATATTCGTCGCAGCCGATGGAAGGAGGACTGGCCCACGGCTCGCCGTCAATGTCCACGCCGGTCGAATAATTCGTGCTGCCTGCGCCGATACAGGGCGAGTTGGCGCTGATATGCGCGAGGTCAGTCATTTGCGGATCGGCGGTGATATTGTTCGTGCCACTGTCGGGAAGAGGAGTTGTGCAGCAATAATTCAGCGTGCTCGCGAAGTGGTTGTCGCCCCTCGTCGCGGAGTTGTAATAGACGATGCAGTTGTTCAACGCGCTCGAATCCGCGCCGCCGCCGGTGAAAGCCGAGTTGCCGGTGAGCGTGCAATTATTCAGCGTGCTGCCTTCTGCGCCACCACCTGAGTTGGCGGCGGAGTTGCCGGTCAACGAGCACGCGGTCAAGCCGCACCCGTTGGCCCCGCCACCGTAGGCAGCGGAGTTGATGGCGAGTGTGCAATTGCTCAGCGTGGCCTGGTATGCTCCACCGCCATTATTGGTCGCGGAATTACCGGTCAATGAGCAGTTGCTCAAAATGCCATAGCACGCTCCGCCTCCGGCGTTGGCCGCCCGGTTGCTGCTCAGCAGGCAGTTGTTCAGCGTGGCTCCGTATGCCGCACCGCCGCTGTCGCCGGTGAAGTTGCCAGACAGGGTGCAGTTGTTCGCGGTGCCATAGCATATTCCGCCGCCAACGCCGCTGGCGACGTTGCCGGACAGCACGCAGTTGGCGAGCACACTATTGTAGGCCGCCCCACCGTAGTTGGCAGCCGAATTGTTGGAGAGCGTGCAGTTGTTCAGTGTGCTTTGATAGACGCCGCCGCCGTAGGAAGCTGAGTTGGCGATGAAAGTACAATTATTCAGCGTGCCGCCAGATGCCCCGCCGCCAAGGTTGGCGGCAGAGTTGCCCGTGAGGACGCAGTTGGACACGACCACGCTCGTGGAATCACACCACAGCCCGCCGCCACTCTGTTCCGTGTCCCCATCCCCATCATTCCGGGTGGCACCGCCGGTCAGGGTGAACCCCACCAGCCGGGAGCCGTTGCCCAGAAACACACACCGCACCGCATCGTCGCCGTTGGTCGTGACCGGATCCTGATAGCCTTGAATCACCGTCACCGCCGGGCCGTTGACGCTTTCCACTGTTACAGCCGTCAGCCGGTTGATCACCACGCGATTCGTCAACATCCCATAGACCACGCGCCCGTCGTTGCCATAGACACCGTTGGTCACCAGAATCGTGCCGCCGGGGAGTGCCGCATCCACTGCGTCCTGGATGTTCGTTGCCGCTGTGTCCCACGAGAGGTAAGGCGATACCGGATTGGTGCTGTCGAGGGAAACATAATTGGTTCCTTGGGCCACATAAACAGTTACCGTCGCGCTCACGCCACCGGGATAATCATCGTTGTAAACCGTCAACACGACCGGGTACTCACCCCGCGATACCCAGCTATGGGAGACGTCCAATTGATTGCTCACCACCGTTCCGTCTCCGAAATCCCAGGTGTTCAATCTGGCGCGCCCGCTGATCTGCCCGGTAAAATTGACCACAAAACCCGACGCCACATTCGTGTAGTCCGCCTGAATGGCGACGCTCAATGCTCCGGTGATTGGGCCGGTGTAATATTCGTCGCAGCCGATGGATGGCGGATTTCTCCATGCCTCGCCGTCAATGTCCACGCCGGTTGAATAATTCGCGCTGCCCGCGCCGATACAGGGCGAGTTGGCGCTGATATGCGCGGGGTCGGTCAATTGCGGTTCGGCGGTGATGTTGTTCGTGCCGCTGTCGGGCAGGGGTGTCGTGCAACTATAGTTCAAAGTGCTGGCGGAATAGTTGCTCTCGTCGGGCGCGGTGTTGTAAAAAACGATGCAATTGTTCAGCGTACTGGAATCGGCGCCACCGCCATACGAAGCCGAATTGCCAGTCAGGGTGCAATTGTTCAAGGTGCTATATTCCACACCGCCGCCCACGTAGCCTGAATTCAGTTCAAACATGCAATTGTTCGCTGTCACCCCGTTCACGCCGCCGCCGTACCCGGATTGGTTGCCGATGAACTGGCAATTGTAAAAAGTCCCGCCTGCTGCGCCGCCGCCATAATCACCCGCCGAGTTGTTAATGATGACGCAATTGGTCACGACGCCATCGCCGGACGGGCAATTCAAACCGCCGCCCCAGGACTCCCAGACGGCGTCGCTGCCGCCCGGTCCGGTCGCGCCATTGGTAATCGTGAAGCCGCTCAAGGTTGCGCCGTCAACCAGATCAACGCACCGCACGGCGCCAAAATCATTGATGGTTCCGGGCACCTGATTGCCCACGATTAACGTCACCGCCGGCCCGTTGACACTCTTCAACGTGAGCAAGTTGGTAATGACAACACGGTTGGTGACGATGGGCCCGAAGTCCGGTATGCTGAATGGCCTGCCGCCGGTCTGGTAAACACCGTTGGTCACGAGAACTGTGTCTCCGGAATTGGCCGCATCCACCGCATCCTGAATGTTTGCCGCCGCCGTGCTCCAATCGGCATAGGGCGGGGTGGGATTGGTGCTGTTCAAATCCACATACAACACCGCTGCGAAAACTCTGAATGCAAGAAGCAACAAAAAGGCCACTGTCAGCCGAAGACAAGAAATTTTCATGGCCGCGTTTCTAAGGTTGCTTATTCTTACCATCAAGCCCATCAGGTTCAAGCCAAAAATCGTGTTCTCCGCCAATGAATTGTGCGGCAAAAATCCCTTCTTTTATCTTCTAAACAGCCACAGCAGCAACGTCAGCAGCGCGCTCAAAATCAGGCAGGGCACCCGTGCTTGCCGGTGTAAGTTTTCATTCCCAGCGCGGCACATTTCAGCGCGCAGCCCGCTTCCTCCAGCCTCAGTTTCGGATACCACAGTTCCAGGTCTTCATAAACTTCGTCCAGAAACGCGAGCAAGGTTTTGCTTTTTGCGTGGCGTATTTGTATCGAACGGTTTAAATGAACCGGCATTTAGCTGGTGTAACGATGAACCTTCAGGAACCATCGGCGAAACTACTGGGCTGGGGAAAATCTTTTCTGTGGCTGGCGCTGGCCGTGGCGTGTTTTCATCTCGCCTATACTTCCAGTAAATATCCCGCCGCCGGACTGATGATTTTCGGTTACGCCTTTGGCCTCGTCCGGCTGACCAACCAGCCCAGCGTCCGCCGCGCGTTTTATTTCGGATTGGCGACGGGATTTTTGTGTTACGCGCCGCAACTGTATTTCCTTTGGAACATCTTCGGCCCGGCGGCAATTGTGTTGTGGCTGGTGCTGGCGTTTTGGATCGGCCTGTTCACGGCGATTGTTTGCGGCAGCATCCGGCGATGGGGAAAAGTCAAGGCGGCGTGGCTGATACCGGTGATCTGGACGGGGTTGGAATATTTCCGCAGCGAGCTCTACTACTTGAAATTTTCGTGGCTAAACGTCGGATATGTTTTCCCAAACTATCCACTAACGCCATTCTTGGTTTACGGAATGTTCAGTGTCGGTTTTTTAATTATTTCCATAGCATCGATTCTTTTTTGCATAACCCAAATCAAGCGTCTTTTCGTTGAATGGTTCGTGATGCTTTTATTTATACTGACTGGCTTGGCGTTCTTTCTTCAACTCATTGCCGCCGCTGGACATGAAAGGCCCGTTCCTCCGCTTTCTATCGCCGGGATTCAGATGGAATTCCCTTCATCCGGCGTTCTTCCCAAAGCCCTCGACAAGGCCCTGGTAAAAAATCCCGACGCGCAGATTTTTGTGTTGAGCGAATACACCCTCGACGGCCTGGTGCCGGATGCGCTGAAAAACTGGTGCCGCGAACACTCGCGTTTTCTCGTCGTCGGCGGCAAAGACCCGGTTGGCGCGGATAATTTTTACGACACCGCCTTCGTCGTCGGCACGAACGGCGAGATTGTCTTCAAGCAGGTCAAAAGCGTGCCCATCCAGTTTTTCAAGGACGGCCTGCCCGCGCCGGAACAGAAAGTCTGGAATTCGCCGTGGGGCAAAATCGGCATCTGCATCTGCTACGACTTGAGTTACACACGCGTCACCGACCGGCTGGTAAAACAGGGGGCACAGCTTTTGATAGTCCCAACAATGGACGTTGAGGATTGGGGCCGGCACCAGCACGAGCTTCATGCCCGCGTCGCGCCCGTGCGGGCGGCGGAATACGGCATCCCGATTTTCCGCCTGGCGAGTTCCGGCATTTCGCAGGCGGTTTCCTGGGAAGGCAATGTCGTTGCCAAAACTTCTTTTGCCGACAGCTTGGACCTTCTCCCGGCACAACTCAGGCTGCCAATGCGAGGCTCACTTCCATTGGACCGGTTGCTTGCGCCGGTGTGCGTCGGCAGCACGGCTGTCGTCCTGCTGACGTTGCTGGTTCTTGACTGGCAGGACCGGCGGGCTTCACGCGCGAAAACGGCGGCGTAGGGGCGACATATTCCGGCCATTGTGCCGGTCGCGTTGGAGTTCACGCTTCAGCGTGTCTGCCGCCTTATGCAAGCTGAAGCTTGAACTCCAACGATATTTTTCTTTCACCGGTCGGCATTTGCCCTTTCAATTCCGCCCCATGTCGCGCGATTATGTTGTTGAACCGTTCCGTTCCGAAATCAATTTGCAGATTGATTACGCGCGCGAATTGAACCCGCAACAACTGGCCGCCGTCACCGCGCCGCCCGGTCCTGCCCTCGTCATCGCCGGTGCCGGTTCGGGCAAGACGCGCACGCTCACCTATCGCGTCGCCTACCTGCTCGAACAGGGCATTCCCGCTGACCGCATCCTGCTGCTCACATTCACCAACAAGGCCGCCGGTGAAATGATGCATCGCGTCGCCGGGTTGCTGGGCCGGCAGCTTCCGTCGCTCTGGGGCGGCACATTCCATTCCATCGGCGCGCGGATTTTGCGCTCGCACGCCGATTTGCTCGGTTACCGGCGCGATTTCACCATTCTCGACCGCGACGACGCGAAGGATTTGATCAAAACCTGCATCGCCGAAGCGGGCATCGAAACCAAAGGCACGCATTTTCCGAAGCCCGAGGTGCTGTGTGAAATTTTCTCGCTCGCGGTCAACACGCACAAGAGCACTGCCGAAATCCTTGAGGAACAATTCGATTACTTCGAGCAAATTACCCGGCAGGTCGCCGACGTGCAGAAGCGTTACACCGCCCGCAAACGCGCGACGAACGCGATGGATTTCGATGACCTGCTCGCGCTCTGGCTCAGGCTGTTGCAGGAGCACGCCGACGTGCGCGAACATTACCAACGCCGCTTCCAGTTCATTCTCGTGGACGAATACCAGGACACGAACAAGCTCCAGAGCGACCTGATTGATTTGCTCGCCGAGCGGCATCACAACGTCACCGTCGTGGGCGACGACGCGCAGAGCATCTACGCCTGGCGCGGCGCGAATTTTCAGAACATCTTCAAATTTCCAAAACGCCATCCCGACGCGAAAGTTTTCAAGATCGAGACCAACTACCGCAGCACGCCGGAAATTCTCAAGGTGGCCAACGCCGCCATCGCCGCGAACCGGGACCAGTTCACCAAAATTCTCACGCCCGCGCGCAAGTCCGGCTTGAAACCCGCGCTCGTCACATGTGCCGATGCCGCGCAGCAGGCGGCGTTCATCGCGCAGCGCGTGGCGGAACTGCCCGAGGAAGGCGTGAATCTGAACCGGGTCGCCGTGCTTTACCGCTCGCATTTCCACGCGCTCGAACTGCAGCTTGAGCTGACGAAGCGCCACATCCCCTTCTCAATCACCAGCGGCATCCGGTTTTTCGAGCAGGCTCACATTAAGGACGCGACGGCATATCTCAAGCTGGTTGCCAACCCGCGCGACGAACTCGCCTTCAAACGCATCGTGCAACTGCTGCCGGGAATCGGCGCGAAAGGAGCGGGAAAAATCTGGAAGATTTTTCACGAAAAACTGGAGGGCACTCCTTCGTCAGAACTCAAAAATTCTCCCGTCACCCGACCTTCGGCCACCCTCTCCCCGCCGAGCGGGGAGAGGGACGGGGCGAGGGGCGCTCGTCAGTCTTTGGCAACGGCTTTAACATCTTGCGCGAAGGCCGTTCCTGCCAAGGCGGCGACGGTCTGGAAACAATTCGTTGAGACCATTTCCCAACTGGAGGACAAAGCCGTCCGGCAGAGCGCCGCGAAGATGCTGCGTCTGGTGATGGACGCGGGCTACGACGATTATCTCAAGGAAAACTTCGCCAATTACCGCAACCGTCTGGAAGACCTCGAACAACTCGCCGTGTTCGCTTATCAATTCGGGTCGGTCGAGGACTTCCTGACGCAACTGGCGCTGCTCACCAACGTCGAAGCCGAGGACGGTCAGACTGCGAACCGCGACGCCGAGCAAATCCGGCTCTCAACGATTCATCAGGCGAAGGGCCTGGAATTCGACGTCGTATTCGTCATCATGCTGTGCGACGGGTTGTTCCCGTCCGCGCGTTCGATGGAAAACGACGATGGCGAGGAGGAGGAACGCCGGTTGTTTTACGTGGCCATCACGCGGGCGAAGAACGAACTTTACCTGAGCCATCCGCTGATGCGCGCCGGTTACGGCAGCACCGGCATGGATGCCATGCAACAACCATCACGATTTCTCTCGGAAATCCCGCGCGATTTGTTGAACGAGTGGAACCTGCGCTCGCGCTATGGCTGAGAAAAATCATCAACTACGAAAAACATCTGATTGAACCGAACACCTTGCCAACGGATGAAAAGTGCCAACAGATAAAGACAAGGGAATTCATCCGCGGAACCTTTCATCCGTTGGCGAAATAGACGCGCAATAAAAGTCGCTGCCCACAGACGACGTGAGAATGTAGGACAGGCATCCTGCCAGTCTCATTATTTCGGATTTCAGAGACAGGCGGGACGCCTGTCCTACGCGGCCTACTTGCTGATGCCGCGCTCGCTGCTTCGGACAAATTGAATCAAGTGCTTGACCTCCGGCAGCGGCGGCAGTTCCTTTTCTATTTTCGCCAGCGCGTTGGGAATGGTCAGGCCTTCGCGGAACAGAATTTTGTAAGCATGGCGCAGCGCATTTTGCGCTTCCTCCGAAACCCCGTTGCGTTCCATGCCGATCTTGTTGATGGTGCGGATCTCCGCCGGATTGCCGTCGGCAATCATGAATGGCGGCACGTCCTGCACGATTTTCGAGCAGCCGCCAATCATGGACATTTTCCCGATGCGACAAAATTGATGCACCGCCGCCAGCCCGCCAATCACCGCCTGGTCCTCAACGGTCACGTGTCCCCCCAGCGTCGCGACGTTGGACATGATGACGTGGCTGCCCAAGGTGACGTTGTGCGCAATGTGACAGTAGGCCAGGATGCTGTTGTGCGAACCGACGCGCGTGACTTCGCCGTCGCCGGTCGCGCTGTGGATCGTGACATATTCGCGAAACGTGTTGCCATCGCCGATTTCCGTGCGCGTGTCGCCACCCTTCCACTTCAAGTCCTGCGTTTTCAACCCGATGCTCGCGAACGGGAATATTTCGTTCTCCCGGCCCAGCTTCGTGTGGCCGTCAATGACGACGTGCGAATGCAGCTTGCAGCCGTCGCCGAGCGTCACGTGTTCGCCGATGACGCAGTAAGGACCAATTTCACACTGCGGGCCAATTTTCGCCTTCGGATGAATAATTGCTGTCTGATGAACCATGCGATTTGCGATTTTTGATTTACGATTTACGAGTCGTTCCACTTTCACCGCAGATATCACAACGGCCGCGTAAATCGCAAATCGTAAATCTTAAATTCATTCGGCGTCGAGGAGCATGAAAGTGACTTCCGCCTCGCTGACGACCTCCCCGCGCACCTTGCAGACGCCTTTGGATTTGCAGATTTTTCCGCGCGTTTTCATCAGTTCGATTTCGATGAGGAGCACATCGCCGGGCACGACCGGCTTGCGCCACTTCACATTTTCGGCGGACATGAAATAAGCGAGCTGGCGTCCGGTCTCGACGTGTTTCATCATCAAAAGACCGGCGACCTGCGCGATGGCCTCCAATTGAAGCACGCCCGGCATGATGGGATGGCCGGGAAAATGTCCCTGAAAATACGGCTCGTTTACCGTCACGTTTTTGAGGCCGACAATTTTATTGCCGTCAATTTTCAGAATCCGGTCCACCATCAAAAACGGATAGCGATGCGGCAATAACTTCATGATTTCTTCAATGCCCATTGCGCCACCCTGGGCTTCAATCGCCTCGGCTGCCGCGTCGCCGGCGGTTTTGGCGGGCGGCGGCGCGAACGTCTGCGCGGCGCGCAACGGCTTTTGCATTTGCGCGACGATGTGCCGGACCATTTCACAATTTGCCGTGTGACTCGGCTTCACGGCAATCAGATGCCCGTGAATCGGCCGGCCGAGCAGCGACAGGTCGCCCACGATGTCGAGCATCTTGTGCCGCACGAATTCTTCGGGATATCGCAACGGCTCGGTCGTGAGCACCGCGTCGTCGCGGATGACCACGGCATTCTCCAGGCTGCCGCCCTTGATGAGGCCGTTTTTGATGAGGTATTCGATTTCCTCGAAAAAACAAAATGTCCGGGCGTGCGCCAGTTCCTTTTCCCACGTTTTGGGCGTGATTTCCGTGCTGTAAAATTGTGTGAACCGTCCGTGCTTGTCCGCGCTGGTGCAGGTGATTTTGAAAGTCTCGTCGGGAAACAACGTCATCGTCGTCTCGCCCACCTGCAACTCAATCGGCGCGGCGGGCGTGTAAGGCTCGCGATTTTCCGCCAGCGGCACGATGCCGGCTTCCTGGATGATTTTGCAAAACTCGCGCGAGCTGCCGTCGGCAATGGGCGGCTCGTTCGCGTCCAGTTCGACAATCGCATTGTCAATGCCGTAACCCGCCAGCGCCGCGAGTACGTGCTCGACGGTGTGAATTTTCACATTGCCCTTGGCCAATGTCGTGGAGCGGTTCGTCTCGCTGACATTTTCCACGCGCGCCTCGATTTCCGGCCTGCCTTCGAGGTCCACGCGGCGGAACCGCACGCCGCTGTTCGCGGGCGCGGGGAGGAGGGTCATGTTCACCCGGTTGCCGCTGTGCAAGCCGACGCCGGAAAAACTCGCGGGCCGATTCAGAGTCTGCTGGTTGAGCACAGGCAGATTAGACAAAACCTGTGCGAGCTTGGCAAGATTGTGTTTGGTGAAGGAAACCAGGTAGGGCGCGTCACTCCGTGCGCGCCGTCGTGCGGCAGCTTGATGTGCGAACATCTCACCAAATTCACGGCGGGCAGCGGAGTGCCCGCCCTACCAGACCCTCAAATCATATCCACCGCCACCACCCGGATGATTTCTTCCAGCGTCGTTTCGCCGGTGACGGCGCGTTGCAGCCCGTTTTGCCACAGCGTGCGCATTCCCTGCTGGATGGCAATCTGTTCCAGCGCAGACGTCTGCAGTTTCTTCAGCACCGCTTCCCGGAAAGGCTCGGTGACCGCCAGTAATTCAGTCACCGGCATGCGATTGGCGTAACCGGTGTGATTGCATTGGTCGCAGCCCGCGCCCCGGCGGAATTGGGCTTCGGGCATCAACTCTTCCGGCACAATCTTCAACCGGCTCGGCTCCGGTTCGTAGGGCTGCGTGCAATCCGGGCAGTTGCCCCGCACCAGCCGCAACCCCATCACACCCAGCACACTCGACGCCAGCATGAACGGCTCGATCTCCATATTGATCAACCGCGTGAACGCGCCCGCCGAAACGCCGGAGTGGATGGTGCTCAGGACCAGGTGCCCCGTCAGGCCGGCCTGCACGGCGATGGCGGCGGTTTCCGCGTCGCGTATTTCGCCCACCATGACAACTTGCGGGTCCTGCCGCAGGATGCTTTTCAGCGCCACGGCGTAGGTGAAATCCTGCGCGGGATTGACCTGCGTCTGGCTGACCATCGGCAGATTGAATTCCACCGGGTCTTCCACCGTGCTGATGCTCATGTTGATGCCGTCGCGTTGTATGATGTAACAAAGCGCCGAATACATCGTGCTCGTTTTGCCCGAGCCGGTGGGGCCGGTGAACAGGAGCAGGCCGCCCGTCCGTTTGAGCAGGCGCAACAGTCCTTGCAACGTCGAATCCTCAAAGCCGAGCGTGTTCAAATCAAATCGCCGGTCTTTTGGATCGAACAGCCGCACGACAATTTTCTCGCCGCGCGTCGTGGGGAAAATGGAAACGCGCAACTGCACGCCGTCGAGTTCCGGACCGCCGATGGCCGTGCCGTCCTGCGGCATCCCAGCCTGGTAGGTGACCAGGTTGGACATCACCTTGAAACGCGTCGAGATTTTGTCCAGCAACTCCAGCGGCAGCTGCGCCACTTCGGTCAGCACGCCGTTGACGCGGGCGCGCACTTCGATGGCTTTTTCCCACGGCTCGATATGCAGATCGCTGGCGCTGAGTTTGATGGCGTCCTGCACCATGCAGTTGACCAGCACGATGATTTCGGGTCCCTGCGCGGCGACCGATTCGGATTGGAGATAATTGGTGGTATAGCTCATGGCGATGGGGAGAAACTTACGGGACGATTAAGCGTCTGCTGATTGAGCATGGGTGGATTAGAACAAAACCCGAAGCTGGTTGGCAAGCGGCAGATTCGGAGGGCCGGTCTACACGAATTCAGCGTTCGGTGCCTGCCGCGTCGAAGCAGCAGAGCGAAGGCTGGTCCCGGCTTCAGCCGGCCCTCATTCAATGTTGAATGTGTAATGTTTCCCTTCCTCCTCGTTCTCGTCCTCGTCCTCGAATTCCCCTGATTATTCAACGCTGAACGTTGGAAATTGGACGGCCATCCAAGAGCCTTTTGGGTTGGCCGATGAATCGCGAGGCAGGCCCCGATAAACTTCGATCAACTCCGTTTCCGCGAGCACGCGACAAAGCCGGTGGCGCGAGCAGGCGGCATCGGGACTGGTGCTTGGGCTTGTTGTTTGTTCGATCTCATGTTTACTTTTGATACAACTCAACCATCATCCACCAAACAAGGAGACATCCCATGCGCAGACTGATTCAGATACTAAGCTTGCTGGCAATCATCAGCCCGGCGGCGGCCCAGCCGGTCCGCACCGAGGTGACCAACGCCACCACCACCGCCGTGGATACCAAACCGAACAGCGACACGGTGCCGGATGTTTATGCGCTCAGCGGGCAATTCGAGCGGGTCCTGGTATTGCGCTTCAAAAATCAAGCCGACCTGCTGGCCGGCCTGGAGCGCATGGCCAAGGAGCACAAGATCCGGAACGCCGTGATCCTGTCCGGCATCGGGTCGGTCCGGAGCTATCATTACCACACGGTCAGCAACGGCACCTTTCCCTCCAGGAACATCTTTGTGAAGAACCCCACTGGCCCGGCCGACATCGTGAGCATGAATGGCTATGTGATTGATGGCCGCGTCCACGCCCACATCACCCTGGCCGATCCCGACAAGTCGTTCGGCGGGCATCTGGAGTCCGGGACCAGCGTGTTCACCTTCGCGGTCGTGACGGTTGGAGTCTTCAAGGACGGAATTGACCTCAGCCGGGTGGACGACAAGAACTATCGGTAGGCGACCGCATCAGTACCGGATTTTGTCCGGCTTGTTTTTCCATTCAGCAAAAACTTTCAGCGCTTCGCTGCGGAACAGTTGTTTCATAGGAATTTTGCGGCGGGCAACCGGCCGGGCGGCTTCGCGGTAAAGAAAATCGTCGTCAAAACCAATGGCCGCCGCGTCGTGCCGGGTGTTGGCGTAATAAATCCTCCGCAGCCGCGCCCAATAACCCGCCGCCAGACACATCGGACACGGCTCGCAACTGGTGTAAAGCTCGCAGTCGTCCAGCCGGAACGTCTTGAGACGGCGGCACGCTTCGCGGATGGCAGTGACTTCCGCGTGCGCCGTCGGGTCGTTGGCCGAAGTGACCTGATTCCACCCGCGCCCGACGATTTTGCCACGGCGCACCACGACTGCGCCAAACGGCCCGCCGTGATTGCCGCGCATTTTTTGGAGCGAGAGACGGATTGCCTCGCGCATGAATTTTGTTTTCATGGAAAAAGTTTAACCACAGATGGACACGGCGTAAAGCCGCGTGGCGGCCACGCCGCTATATGCTGATGAACACGGATAAATCACCACGCTGTTTACGCCAACGTGGGACAGGCTTCCAGCCGGTCTTGCTTTTACGTTCCAAAAATTTGAGACAGGCAGGATGCCTGTCCCACTTAAAACAAATTCGCGGCGTTTTCCCGGCCCGACAAAAATTTTCCATTTTTCAGCACATTTGTCAGCCGGCCACGCGTCCATTGGCGGAGCCTGTAAAGGGTGGCGAATGTAAAATCCGGCGCCGCCCCGCCCGGCCTGCCGACAAGTTCCGCGCCGCGGCGCACGTTGTCCATCATCCACGCCGGCAACCGCGCGTGATACGGATTGCGCCGGACTTCGCCGACGTGACACGCCAGCGCCGCCATGAGGTCGCCCACATCCTCCACGCTCGATTCGACGAGCAGATTGGGATCGGTCATTTGCCCCCAAAATTCCGTTTCGACGACGTGGCACTCGAAACCGGCGGGCAACGTTTCAAGCGCATCCAGAACCAAAAAATGGGTGCCGATGTGCGTCGGGTGCCGGTCGTTTTCGTGCGGAACAAAAATCGCGCGCGGCTGCTGTTCCGCCAGGATTTCGGCAACGATTTCCACCGCCGCCCGCCACGACGGGCAATTCCCCCGGCGCGCAACCGGATTGATATCTTCCCAATCCGCCACCGCCAGACCAAAGCCGAGGAAATCGCACGCGCCCCGCAATTCACGCAACCGCTCCGTGCGCCGCGCGATTTTGCCGCCCAACGTCACGGCAATGTTGATGACGTTCCACTGCGCTTCACGCAACAGCCGCAACGCCAGTCCGCCGACGATGCACTCGTCATCCGGATGCGGCGAGAAAATCAACGCTTTCGGCGCGCGCTCCGGCGCCTTCCGATGCCGTGGGAATTTTTGCAGACGACCCGGCGGCAACTTTTTTCCGCTTTGGAAAAGCCGCTCGTGTTCAGAAACAAATTTTCGAAACGGGTTCACAAATTCAACTGGCGCTGATTAAACACGGTCAAAACACAGATGAACAGAAAAGATTCCCCCACACCCGCCTGCGTGGACGGAGCCACTTCGGCGCGGCGAAGGCCCGTCGCTGCGCGACACCCTCTCCCTGAACCTCGTAGCCGCGGACGTGAGTCCGCGCACTTTGAGTCCAATAAAAGTCAGCGCCGACTCACGTCGGCGGCTACGGTTCAGGGGTTCAAAGCGCGAAATTTCTTTTTGGGGAATTCTCTCCCCACCAAACGGGCGGATGGCCGAGAAAGGCGCGATTATTTTTATTCGTTTCAACCTCAGTTTCATCTGCAGTTGAACTATTTCTGCCTCGTCGTCGTGCCGCCGAAAAGCAATCGCAAACTGTTCATCACCACGACCACGGTGCTGCCTTCGTGGCCGACCACGCCAATCGTCAGCGGAATTTTTCCGAGCAGCGCGAATAAAACCAGCACCACCACCGTGCCGAGCGAAAGGACAAGATTTTGGCGAATGATGAGGCGCGCACGCTGGCTCAGGCGAAACGCGGCCAGAAAATTCTCCAGCCGGTCGTGCATCAGCACCACGTCCGCCTGCTCCAAAGCCGCGTCCGACCCGCGCGCGCCCATCGCCACGCCAATGTGGGCGGCGGCCAGACTCGGCGCGTCGTTCACGCCGTCGCCGATCATGGCAACCTTCCTCCCATGCCCGCTCAACTCACGAACCACCTCGACTTTTTGCTCCGGTTTCAATTCGGCGCGCACGTCATCCAACTTCAATTTGTCGCGCAAATACCCGGCGGTCGCCTGGCGGTCACCGGTCAAAACCACGGTGCGCAAGCCTTCACGGCGCAACTCTTCCACGACCGATGCGGCTTGGGGACGGATGTCATCGCGCAAAATGACGCGGCCCAGAAGATCGCCGAGCGCGAGCCAGATTTCGGAAAAGGCCGCCTCCGTTGGAGCGCCGGCCCCTGCCGCGCCGAAGCTTCCGAGCGAAGGCTGGTCCGGCCCGGCGTATTGTCCGACTGGATTTGAAACGGCATCCCGCCGTGCTGGAAGCCGGCGTTCCAACACCCATTCGCGACGTCCCAGCAAACATTCAACGCCATCTCGTTTCGCGCGCAACCCTTCACCGGTCACCGATTCAAACTGCTCGAAGGCGACCGGTTCCAGTTGCTGCTGTTTGCCATGGCGCGTAATGGCGCGGGCGAGCGGGTGCGTGGAGAGTTTTTCCAGCGAGTAAGCCAGCCGCGCAATTTCGGCTTCGCGGCCGGCTGGAAAACTTTCGACTTTTTCGACGCGCAATTCACCGGTCGTGAGCGTGCCGGTTTTGTCGAGCGCGACGACGTTGACCCCGGCAAGTTTTTCCACCGCCGCGCCGCCGCGGAACAGGATGCCGTGGCGCGCGCCCCAGGCGATGGCCGCGAGCACGGCGGATGGAATGGAAAGGACCAGCGCGCACGGCGACGCGACCACGAGCAGCGTCATGGTCCGGTAAAACGCGCTTTGCGATTCGATGGCGGACTCAAACGGCGCGAGCCGGAAGCCAAGCCACCAGACAAAAAACATGGCGAACGAAAGTCCCAGGGCGGCGTAAGTGTAGTAAGTGCTGACTTGATCGGTGAATTGTTGCGCGGGCGCCTTGCGCTGCTGGGCTTCCTTGATGAGCGTGACGATTTTTTGCAGCGAACTTTCGGCCGCGGGCCGCGCAACGACGACTTCAACCACACCCCAGAGATTGAGGGTGCCGGCCAGCGCGATGTCGCCGATGTTCTTCCCGACGGGCGTGGCTTCGCCGGTGAGATTCGATTCGTCCGCGGCGGTGTTCCCTTTGGCAATCTCGGCATCCACGGGAAATTGCGCGCCGGGCTTGATGAGCAAACGCATTCCGCGCGTGAGCTGCTCGACTTTGACCTCGCGCTCGCTGCCCCGGGCATCCAGCACGGTGGCGACTTTCGGTGCGTCGCGGAAGAGCGAGCGGATTTCCTTTTGCGTCCGGCCGAGCGCGTAATGTTCGAGCGCGCCGGAAAACGAAAACAAAAACAGCAGCGTCGCGCCCTCGGCCCACGCACCGATGCCGGCAGCACCGGCGGCGACGAAGATCATGAGAAAATGCACGTCAATCGTGCGTTTTTGGAGACGTTCCCAAACGTCTTCCGCCGGATAAAAACCGCCCGCGAGATAGGCAAAAACGTAAGCCGCCACCGACCCATAACCGGTCAACAGAAAATGCGCGGTCAATCCGAGAACGCCGCAAAGAATCGCAGCGGCAAGTTGCGTTTTCCATTCATTGATATGCTCGTCTATGTGCTCGGCGCTTTCGAGAAACTCGACGTCACGCTGGACAACCTTGGGAAACGGAATGTCGCGCCAGCGCCAGAATTTCGGCGCGGTCGGGCAAGTGACGCGGGCGATGGTGGTCGTCTGGTCGTCGTTTTGGATGGTGATTTTTTTCCGCTCGGTTTCGGACAACGGCCGGTCGCAACTCCGGCAATCGTCCTGGCCGGTAAGCAGGTTGCAATGGCGTGCGGCGGAGACGGATTGCGCCGCTTCAAATTCAGCGCGGATGCGTTCGGTAAGCCGGCCGATCCCGCCTTGCGCATACGCGTCAACTTAAGCTTCCGAGTTTTTGGTGGAAGTTCGGGCGTTTTCTGCGGCGGTCATAGCGGCAGTGATAGAGGATTTGATTGAGCATATGATGCCCGCCGAGCCGGGATTGGCCG
>Ga0208191_1000276_pt1 | contig 41475 bp, 40 predicted proteins | sample June2015DPH_13_5_FD_184709 | JGI IMG/M metagenome (GOLD analysis project Ga0208191, IMG submission 184709) | Peatland microbial communities from SPRUCE experiment site at the Marcell Experimental Forest, Minnesota, USA - June2015DPH_13_40... | ecosystem: Environmental > Terrestrial > Soil >... | reverse complement strand
GGAAGTCTATCTGATTGCTCCCTTTATCGACTACTGGGGCAATAATGTGAGTATTCCCGGGCCCAACGGTCAACGCTCCGCCAGTTACGCCGGCATCGGCGACCTGACCCTGATGGGCAAATACAACCTGCTGCCGGAAGGCGACGTCATGCCGGCGGTGAGCGCCGTGGCGGGTTTTGCCAGCATTCCCACCGGGCATGCCTCCCACCTCAACCCCGGGCTCCTGGGAGTGGATGCCATCGGCACCGGGGCGCTGACCTTCACCACCGGCGTCAACCTGTTTAAATGGGTGAAGCCCTTCCTGCTCTATAGCAACATCTGGATCAACAGTCCGGTTAACATTTATCAGAACAATTATGAAAATGTCGTTTCCCGGGAATATATAACCTTCAACCTGGCGGCGGAATATCCCCTGACCCCGAAATTTGTGGCCCTGTTGGAATTCTACAGCAACTGGACCTGGAGCAACATATATACCCCCCAGGGGTATCAGACCCCCGAAACCCTTTTGGGGATTATGCCGGGGCTCGAATTCCTGGCCACCGAGAAATTGTCCTTCGAAGCTGGCGCCTCTCTTGATCTGGCCGGCAAAAACGGGGTTAAGAAATACACCCCCATGCTCACCGCCTCTTATTCCTTTTAGGCAGCTTCCGGGCGCCATCCCGGGATGATCCTTCCCCTTCGAGGGGTGGCCTTTGACGGCCGCCCCTCGATTTTTTAAGGCAGCCGCCGCGGTCCGGTCCTGGACTGCCGCCGGGGCGGCGCCACCGGTTTTCGGAATCGACAATTTGGTAAAAAATCTATGGTCGATAGCAAATGATATGACCGCAAACCTTAGCCAATGAATTGTCCGCTTTTGCGGATTTCGGAGACCAGCGCCATCATCTTCAGGGCTTAAGAAAAATGACCCCGATCACTTTATGGATTGGAGTCATTTTCTGTGAGATGGTGACTGGTTTTTCTGAAAATGGTGGCCTTATCCTTTAGATCCAAGGCGCAGGCCGCCGTGGATGAAAATGGGCTGCATGGAGATCAGGGACTTCGTCCAGGATGATTAAAACCGGTGTGGCCACTGGCCGGTGGACTGTCTTAGCGGGGCGGCGCCGCAGTCCCGGGCCTAATCGGCCTTGAGCTTGCCCAGGGCCTTGGTGAATTCCAGGGCCACCCCCAGGCCCTGTCGGGTTTCTTTGTTGCCCATGGCGGAGAGCATGCCCATCGCGCCCACCGGTTTGACGGCCTGCAGATTTACCCCCAGGGGAAGATCCATCAGCTTGTTGAAAAAACCGACCATCTCGGGTTGCAATAGTTTCTTGAGGAGGCTCAGGAGCACGACGAAGCCGTCCCCCATGGCGGCAATTTCCTCGGTGGGATAGTGCTGCGCCACCTTGGCCCGGACTTCCAACATGGCCGAGTAAGTCCGGAACACCCCCTTCTGCTCCAGGTTGTCCATGTAGCGAATGAGATTGGGCACCGCGGACTTCAGCAGGGGCTCCATGGTGTTCCACAGGCCGAAGAAGTTCTCCATCATCTCCAAGAGCTGGGTGAGGTTGCGGATGCTGCGCAGACCCCTTTTCAACAGGTCGAAGAAGTCTTCCATTTGAAAGCCGGCCTCCACCATCCCCAGTTCATCGATGACGATTTTGACGGCCGAGTTCAGCAGGGGGGAGAGATCGCTCTTTAACTCCGCCAGGCCCTGCTGGGCCTTGACCAGGGTCTGCAACTGCTTCTCCATCCGGTCCAGGCGCTCCAGGAGCATTTGCTCTTTGCTCGGGTTTTTATCGGTCATGCCCTTGCCCCCCTTAACCATAAACGTGGTAGACATGGCTGAGCATTTTACCGGCCATGAACATCTGGGGTTCCAGGGGAAGTTCCTTGCCCTTGAGCATCATGTTGAAATAGACCCATTTGAACATCATTTTGCCCCAGTAGTTGAAGTAGCTTTCCCCCAAGAGGGTGAAGGGCCCCAAACCCGGGAAGGGGTACTTGCCCGGCAGGGGTTCGACCTTATAGTTGAAGTCGATGAGGCTGGCCTTTTCGTAGCCGGTGACGATGAAGCAGGTGGAGTGGCCGTCGAACTCCGGCAAAGGCTCCTGGCCATCGATCTCCCGGAGGAGGTTCATGACGATGATGTCCGATTCGTAGTGGGCCACGGCCCCCGCCTTGGAAGTGGGAACGTTGGTGGCGTCGCCCACCACGTACATATTTTCGTACTGTTTGGCCTTCAAGGTGCAGTGTTCCGTGTCGATATAGCCCATGGGGTCGCCGATTTCGCTGTCGATGATGACCTGGGCCCCGAAGTGGGGGGGAATGGCAATCAACAGATCATAATTGACCTCATCACCCCTGGCGGAGGTGATAATTTTGCCGGAGGCGTTGACTTCGGCGATATCGAAATTGGGGGTGATCTTGATATTTTTGTTCTCGCACAGCTTGCCCAGTGCCGCGGCAGCCATCGGTTTGGTGAAGGCGCCGGAGAGAGGGGTCACCAGTTCCAGTTCGATATCGTTCCGCACCCCGTTGACCGAGAAGAACCAGTCGGTCATAAAGATGAACTCCAGGGGGGCCACCGGACATTTGATGGGCATCTCGGCAATATTGAGGACGATTTTGCCTTTCTTGAAGTACTTCCATTTCTTGTAGAGGGCCACGGCGCCTTCGGGGGTATAAAAGTCTTGAATGTCGCCCCCCCAGCCCTCCCTCATGCCCTCCACTTCCCCGGGCATGATGCGGCAGCCGGTGGCCACCACCAGCCAGTCGTAATCATAATGGCCTTTCTTGGTCTTGATTCGCTTCTTGACCGGGTCGATATTGGTCACTTCATCCAGGACGAAATCAATGCCCTTGAGGACAAAATCGAGTTTGGGCTTAGCGCACTCTTCCTGGGTGTAAATGCCGAAGGGTATGAAGAGCCAGCCCGGTTGGTAGTGGTGCTGCCAGTCCCGATCGATGACGGTGATCTTCCATTGGGATTCTTCCAGCTTTTCCCGAAGCTTGGTGGCGACCATGGTACCGCCGGCGCCATAACCCAAAACAACCAGATTTTTCATAGCCCTCGCCTTTCTGTTAGTCTATTCCCGCTCTTTAACAAGGGATCTCTTAGTTGTGCAAAGAAAACCGGATTTTCGGCGGATTTATAAAAGTAAAATGAATCAGGTGAAAATGCAAGCGAAGAATTATGGAGGCTTTTTTTAAGCACCCCATTAATATATTAAGCGCCCATTATTTTTGTCGATATTTTCTACAATACGGAAAAGGTAATGTTGAAATATTAATCATTAAATAATATTGTAATATCAATAAGTTAAGCTATGGATAAAATTAGTTGTTGAATTATTCAACATAAAATCGACTCCACCCAAATAGTCAACCCTTCCGGGGCGGGATGTCCTAGGTTAATTTACTAAGGATTTGTGATAGATAAGAAATTAAGCCCAGGTTGGCCCATTCCTTGCTATATCCTGAGATAGGTAAAAAAGCGAGGGGCCTTTAGTTTGCCGGCTCCTGGCGCACCGCCGGGACCTCGCTTAAGTAACACATCCTGTTTAACGAGGAGGCACAGGTCATGAATCCCCAAAATCTCCAGACGCCTTCAGGGGCACAGATGGTGGATGTCTTTGGTTTCAAGGTGCCCACCAGCTTCTATTACCTGCACCGGGGGCACACCTGGGCCGTCCTGGAAGAGAGCGGCCAGGTGCGGGTAGGATTGGATGATTTTTCCCAAAAGATCCTGGGTCAAGCTGACGAGCTCAAGTTACCCGAGATCGGCAAGGTTTATTATCAGGATCATATTTGCATGGCCTTGCTCAGACAGGGGCACAAGGCTTCCCTCGAGGCGCCGGTGGATGGCGCCATCGAGGCCGTCAATCCCAAGGTGCGGCAGGATCCCAGCCTGATCAACCGCGATCCCTATGGAGCGGGCTGGCTGTTCAAGGTCAATCCCGTCAATCTCCGGCAAAATCTGGAGAAGCTGTTTTTCGGGGAGGCCAATGTCACCTGGATCGATCAAGAATCCCACCGCTTGCTGTACATCATGGACAGCACCGTGGGCGCCACCCTCCCCAGTGGCGGCGAGTTCATCGACGATATCTACGGTCAATTCCCCAATTTGGGCTGGCGGCGCCTGGTCAAGGAGTTCCTCTTGACCAACGTGACCCGGTCCTGGCGGAAAAGGTCTTAAAAGTGGGCAGGGGGGGCTTCCCAGGGGATAAGCCCGGCGGAAGGGGGCCCCTACGGTGGATCCATCGTTAGGGCAGGGCGGTTGCAGGGCGTCTCTCCGGCGCCCGACCCCCTTTCCGGAATAACCGCAACTAGTGAGCCGCAGGCCAGATCCGGCTGCGGCTAGATTTTTTCCTCTGCTCGCAGGGCCCTTTCCAGGCAAAATCGCTGCCGGGCAGCTCGAGCGATCCGCCGCGGCGATCAGCGCCGCCCTTTACGGTCCCTATCCCAAACGGGGCGGGGCGCCCCCGGCGCCCTGGTTTCCACCTGCCGCCGGAGTCGGGGGAGCAACCCCTGCTCCTTTAGATAATCCCCCAGCATGATTTGACAATACTCACATAAGGCCAGGTTCTTCTGGTCCAACTTTTCCAGGTTGGCGGAAAAACCCATCAGGCAGCCGGGCTGCCGGCAGTGGCCGAGGCCGAAGGTATGACCCAACTCGTGCAGGCTCAACTGGAGGAGACGCCTTAACAGGAGATTTTTAGGCGGCCGGACGCCGCCGGCGTCCCCCCGGAGGCGAGAGATGGAAACGACGGCGGCCTTCCCGTCCAGTTGGGCTTCTCCGAAAACGAAGGTAAATATCGGGATGTAGAGGTCCACCGCGGTTATCCCCAGAACCCGCAAAGATCCCCCGCAGTCGTCCAGCAGATTTTCCAGGAGCAGGGTGGAGTGGTATTGATTACGCTCCAGGTGGTAGCTATGGGAGGGCAGAGGTCTGGGGCGCAGGATGCGCAACGGCAGGCCTAGCAGCTTGGCGATGGCCCTGCGTAAATGACGGAGGATCTCCGGATCCACCGGCCCCAAGGGAACCAAACCCAAAACCGGACGGCGCGCCATGTGCTTCTATGGCCCTAGGGCCGGGAGGCTGCTGGGCCAGCCGTATTCATGGCGCCAGGCCATATTTCTTGATCTTGTGGTAGAGGGTGGTGCGGTTGATCCGGAGGACCTTGGCGGCGTTGGAGATGTGGCCTTTGGCTGAGGCCAGCACCTGGGCGATGTAGCGGCGCTCCATGTCCTCCAGGGATAGGCCTGCCACCTCCTCCTCCGCTCCCACCACAAAGGGCAGGTCTGCGGGTTTGAGCTGCCGGCCTTTTCCCACCACCACCGCCCGCTCGAGGGCGTTTTCCAGCTCCCGGACGTTCCCCGGCCAGGAATACCGCCGCATGGCCTCCATGGCCTCCGGGAGAATGGAGTCCACCTTTTTGTTGGTCTCTGTGGCATAGCGCCTCAGGAAATGCTGGGCCAGCAGGGGGATGTCTTCCGGTCGCTCCCGGAGGGGCGGCACCTGCACATGGATGACGTTCAGCCGGTAATAGAGGTCCTGACGGAAGGTTTTCTTACGGATGCCTTCCTGGAGGTCCTGATGGGTGGCGGCAATGACCCGAAAGTCGCTGTGTAACAGGACGGTGCCGCCCACCCGGGTGAATTCCCGGGTTTCCAGGACCCGCAGCAGGTCGATCTGCATCTTTATGGAGATGTCGCCCACTTCATCCAGGAAGAGGGTGCCGCCATGGGCCATTTCCAGCCGGCCTTTCTTAGTGTAGCTGGCGTCGGTGAAGGCTCCTTTCTCGTGCCCGAAGAGTTCGCTCTCCAGGAGATGTTCGGTGAAGGCCCCGCAGTTGATGGCAATAAAAGGGCCGTAGCAGCGGGGGCTCTGGGCGTGAATGGACCGGGCCACCAACTCCTTGCCGGTGCCGGTTTCCCCGGTGAGCAACACGGTGGCGTCGCTTTGCGCCACATCCACGATGGTCTCAAAGAGCTGGAGCATGGGTGGCGATTGGCCCACCAGGTTTTCAAACCGGCTAATGGTTGCCACCCGGTCTTTGAGAATCAGATTTTCCATGGCCAGGGTCTGCACCTGCACCAGTTTCTCGATAATGAGACTCATTTCCTCCAGGTCGAAGGGTTTGAGCAGATAATCATGAGCGCCCAGCTTCATGGCCTCCACCGCGTCCTGGATGGCCCCATGGGCCGTCATGACCACCACCGCGGTATCGGCATTGCTTTCCCTTAACTTCTTGAGCACCGTAATCCCGTCCATCCGGGGCATCTTGACGTCCAGGAGCATGATGTCATAATGGGTTTCCTGGGCCTTGGCCAAGGCAGTCGGCCCGTCGGCCGCACTCTCCACTTCGTAGCCGTCCTGTTGCAGCCAGCCGCTCAAAGATTCCCGGATACTCAGCTCGTCATCCACTACCAGGATGGAGATCTTCTTATGAGGCAACATGGTCTACTCCCGGTTTATAGGCGGGCAGACGGATGGTGAAACTGGCGCCCCGGCCCACAACGCTACCCACTTCGATGGTGCCCTGGTGGTCCCGGACGATGCCTTGAACCACGGAAAGCCCCAGCCCCACCCCGGAGCCCGCGTTCTTGGTGGTATAGAATGGTTCAAAAATTTGGGGGAGCATTTCCTTGGGGATGCCCACCCCGGTGTCGCTGATCTTTACCACCACTTCCCGGCCCCGGGAATTTCTGGTGGCCAGGGTCAGGGTGCCGCCTTTGGGCATGGCATCCTGGGCATTCAGCAACAGGTTCAAAAAGACCTGCTTAATCTGCCCCGGATCCGCTCGCACCGGCAGCAGGTCCGCAGCCCAGCTGGTTTCTACCGTGATTCCCTGCAACCGCAGCTGATACTCGGTGAGGGATACGGTCTCGGCCAGCAGGGTGCTGAGCGAGACCGGTTTGAATTCCGGCTTGGACTTGCGGGAAAAGGGCAGGAGATTGGAAACCGTTTTACTTACCCGTTGGGTCTCATTAAAAATTGTATCCAGGTAATTTTGCACCTTTGCCAACTCCGGCTCGCCGGGAGGCCCCTTCTTAAGCAGGCGCTGGATCAATTTGACAAAATTGAGGATGCCGGTCAAGGGATTGTTAATCTCGTGCATGACGCTGGCGGATAGCTTTCCCAAAGAGGCCATCTTGTCGTCGTGCATGATGCGGGCGCGGGTGATTTCCTGGGTAATATCCCGGGACAGGTCGACCACTTGATGGACCCGTCCTTCCACATCAAACAGCGGGTGGTGGACCACGTGAAAATAGCTTTCCCGCCCGTCCTTGTTAAAGTGGATGTGGATCGCGGAAGCGGCCTTACCGGTGGCTACGGCGTCTTTTAAGGGACAGGGATGATCGGGGCTGGCGCAGGGCTCTTGCAGGTGATGCGACACTTCATAACAATGCTTGCCCACCACCTCTCCCCGTTCTAAGCCCACCATTTTCAACAAGGCGCGGTTGACTTCGATGATCCGGTAGTTGAGGTCGATCACCATCATGTGGTCCTCGATGCCGTTGAGGATGGTTTCCAGGAAGGACTTCCCCCGGATGGCCTCCTTCAGCAGTTGCCGGCTCTCGTCCTGGGATTGCCGAAGTGTCTCTTCCAGTTGTTTGCTAGGGGTGATGTCCTTGACGACCTCCACCACCCTTTTATTGGTCTCCTCCGGTGAAAATAAAGGCGATATGGTAATCTCGTCGCAATGCATCTTTCCATCTGGTCCAGGATAGCGCTGCAAAACCTGGTGAGTTTGGCAACTATCCAGGACATCTGGTAAAGGACAGGCCAGTCCTTTGAGGTTGCAAGGCTCATCGAACTGATGAAACACCTCGTAACAGGGTTTTCCAATGACCTCCGTCTCCTTTTTTTGAAAGCGGTCCAAAAAGGTAAGGTTGACTTCATCTACCAGATAATTAGGGAGCAGGACGAGTATTGGATCGGGCAGGTGATCGAAGATTCTCTGGAAACGGCTACGTTGCCGTCCCAACTTGATTTCGCTTTCCACCTTGCTGCGCAACCGCTCTTCATCTTTTTGCAGCAATTCCCAAAAGAGACGGGCCTTAAGGTGGTCGATAATCTGGGTATGGGGCTGCTTCTGCCGCATGATTCTTTTCCCCACCTGCGGGTCACCGGTGAGTTCCAGGATCAGGTCCGGGGCCTTCGCCAGGAGCGGCGCACAGTGGTCAAAGGTCGGAATACCCATCTTATTTGCCAGGACCATGCCCAGGGCCCGGGGATTGGGATCGGCCACCCCGAGGATCTCGATTTTCTTTGTGTGCTGCGGATTTCCGGAGATTAACTGGAGGATCTCATGACCTACCTTGCCGCCGCCCACAATGCCGATTTTCACGGGCGCCGTCTCTTCAATGGACGACAGGTCCATGGTGATCAGATCCCAGAAATCCTCCCAGGAAAAGGGTCGATCGACGTTGAGGATGGTCAACCTCTCAGGGGCCTGCTCCTTTAACTGATGGGAGACCTCGGGCCGGCCGGTGGCGTTGACGATGACGTCTAATTCCGGGAGTTGGAATAAATCTACAAAATCGACGGTCACAAAGAGATTATTCCGGTAAGCGTAGGATAGACCGCAAGCCTCCGGGTTCAGATCCGCTACCCCCACCACCCGCAAGGGTTGATCTTCTTTACGGAGCGGCGCCAAGGCCTCCAGGATGGCCAGGCCTTGCCGCCCTGCTCCCACAATAGCTAGATTATAAAAGGATTTGGCAGGACTCAAGCTGAACTCCGGGGAAGCGGTGGAAATCTTTCCTTGACCCCAACCACGCGGCTCACCAGGCCCCGGGGAAATGTCCCTTTCCACCTTAATGGAGGTTGGGGAGGGCCCTTTGTATAATATTTTAACATAAATTTTCCACCTTATCCAGAATTGCCCAGGAATAGACAATAAAACAGCCTGGAGCCGGAAGCCATGCCCCCGGGGCGGCTATTTCACCCGGTTTCGCAGAAATCTCGATCACCTGATTAGAGTTCCACCAGGCGGTTTTGGATGGCAAAGAGGGAGATTTCGGCATTGTTCCGCAGATTCAGTTTCCGCAGCAGACGCAGCCGGTAGGTGTGCACCGTATTGGTGCTGAGGTGGTAGGCCTGGGCAATCTCCCGCACCGTATGGCCCAAGGCCAGGTGCCGCAATACCTGGATTTCCCGGTTGGACAGGGTGTCCAGGGGGGTGCGGCTGCGGGGTCCGGTGGCCATATGCTGCGCCAGGGATTCGGCGGCGGAGTCGCTGAGGTAGCGGCCGCCGGCGTGGACCTTGCGGATGGCGTTCACCAGTTGCTCGGGGGCGGAGCGCTTGGTGATGTATCCATTGGCTCCGGCGCCGATGGCCCGCACCACGTACTGTTCCTCTTCGTGCATGGTGAGGACCAGGATGGGCAATTTCGGATAGTATTGCCGCAGCTGGCCGATGACTTCCAGGCCATCCAGGCCCGGCATGGAGATATCGATGATCGCCACATCCGGCGAGGTGCGATGTACCTGGTCAATGGCCTCCTGGCCGTCAGCGGCCTCGGCCACCACCTCCATGTCCCCGGAATCTTTGACAATGCGGGCCAGCCCGCCCCTGACGATGCTGTGATCGTCGGCCAACAGGACTCTGATCATGGTGAGGCGCCTCGCTGCTCATCCAGGGGCAGCCGGAAATAGACCCGGGTTCCCTTCCCCGCTTTGGACTCCAGTTCCAGGCGGCCGCCCAACAGGCTGGCGCGCTCCCGCATGCCCGCCAGGCCCAGGCAATGGGACTGCGACAATTTCTGGGGATCGAAGCCCCTGCCGTTGTCAGCTACCGAGAGGGTCAGCACCCCTCCCCTGACCTGCAGGTCAATCTTTACCTGGGTAGCGAAGGCATGCCTGGCCACATTGGTCAAGGCTTCCTGGGTAATCCGGTAGGCGGCGGTGGCCACCAGGTTGTCCACCTGGGGCATATTGAAATGTTTATAAATACAGGAGATGCCGGTCCGCTGGCTGAAATATTTAGAATACCAATCCAGGGCGTCAATGAGTCCGAAATCGTCCAGCACCCCGGGGCGCAGCCGGGTGGCCAATGCCCTCACCTCGTCGATGGTCTGATCGATCAGGTCGCACATGGTCAAGGCCCGGGCCGCGGCCTGGGCCTCCTGGCCTTTCAGGCGTTCGCTCAGCCACACCGCGTCCATGCGCAAGGCGGTGAGCACCTGCCCCAGTTCATCGTGCAGTTCCCGGGCAATGGCGGCCCGCTCCTTTTCCTGGCTGGCCATGATACTGCCAGACAGTAGCCGTAGTTGCTCCTGGGCCTTCTTCAACTCGGTGATGTCCGTGGAAATGCCGCACAGGCCGTCGACCCTGCCCTGCTCATCATAAAGGGGAAATTTTACCGACAGATAGGTATGCACCCCGTCCTTTAAAGGTACCCGTTCCTCTCCCTGCCGTGACCGTTTCTGGGTGAGGACCATCAGATCGTTGCTCCGGAATTGGCCCGCTACCTCCGGGGGAAAGATATCATGATCGGATTTCCCTTGAATCTCTTCATTCTTGATACCCAACAACTCCTCGTAGCGGGGATTAACCAGCCGGTAATAACCGTACTTGTCCTTGATATGGACCATCGCCGGGGTGTAACGGAGGATGCCGTTGATTTCCCTGGTTCTTTCCCGCACCTGGCGTTCCAGGTCCCGGGAATAGCGGCTCAGTTCGTCCCGGGTGCGCTTCAGCTCCATTTCATACTTTTTCCGCCGCGAGAGATCCCGGGCCAAGCAGACACTGCCGATGGTTTTCCCCTGGTCATCCTTGAGGAGACTGATGGAGATATCCATGGACACGATGCTGCCGTCCTTTTTCTTCATGGTGATCTCATGTTCCCGCACTACCCCGTCACGGCGCAGTTTCTGGAGCATGAAGTCCAGCGTGGCGGGGTCGGCGTAGAGATCGAAGGCGTTCTTGCCGGCCAATTCCTGCAACGAATAGCCATAGATCTCTTCGGCCCGCCGATTCCAGAGGAGGAAGCGGCCGAACTGGTCGACGATGCCGATGGCGTCCACCGAGTTATCTATGACATTTTCCAGATATTCTTTGATTCTCTTCAGCTCATTTTCGGTCTTCTTGCGCTCTTCGATCTCCTGCAGCAGGTGTTCATTGGCCTTTACCAGATCGGCGGTGCGCTCTTCAATGCGCTGCTCCAGGGTGTCGTAAGCCTTTTGCAAGGCTTCCCCGGCGCGCTCCCACTGGGTTTTCAATTCGGCCATCCCGGCGGTTTTCGGGGGAACCCCGGCCAATCTATTTGCTAATTTAACACTTCTCTTGTTCACTTGACTCAGCTCCGGCCGTTTTGGATGGCAAGGTTATCTGCGCCGCGGCATCGCGCCCGCTCCCGGCGTGCGCATCGCCGCGGTGGCGTCCCAGGTCATTGGCGCTCTCACCTCAGGGAGCCGCCGGCCGCGGCGGCGGGTCGGTCCCGGCTCTGAGAAAGATAGGGGGTATCAAGTGTAACCCTGGGGCGTTTGGCTCAACAGCCGGGTTGCCAGGCCGTTCATAGTTCATGGGGGAAAGGAAGTACCCCTGGTTTCAGGAGGCGGGCTGGGACTGCGGGGGCGGAAAACTGGATAAATTTCTGGGACCCCGCGGCTACTCCCCGGCGCCGCGACTGCCGGGGCCGGTATCCATGGCCATCAGCCCTCTAAGTAATTATAACCCAATTTCTTCACCACCGGACAATATTTACCAGCTCGGCCCCGAAGGAAGGGAAAGGCTGGGCAAATTTGCCGTCCCGGAAGGCGGCGTTGGCCTGCAACTCAGCCGCAGCCACATCCCCCTGGCCGCCGCGGCCATGGATGCCGATTTCGATCATCTTTATGGCTGCCTCTCTTTAGGGTTAAACCCCCAGCGGACTGCCGCCTCCCCTAAAATTCCACCCCCGGCGCCGCGCCCAGATCGTTAAGACCTTGGGTATGCCCATCGCTGCTTAATGACAGTCCCACCCCACCATTTCAGTCCTCAGTCCCGGAAACCGGCAGGGGTTCTTCCCGGGAGGCCAGGGCGGCCTTGATGAATTCCCGGTTGAGGCGGGCGATGTTGGCAATGGAGATGGCTTTGGGGCACTCCGCCTCGCATTCCTTATGGTTGGTACAGTTGCCGAAGCCGAGGGCGTCCATCTGGGCCACCATGGACAAGGCCCGCCGCGCGGCTTCGGGTCGCCCCTGGGGCAGCAAGGCGAATTGAGAGATCTTGGCGCTGCAAAACAGCATGGCCGAGGCATTGGGACAGGCCGCCACGCAAGCCCCGCAGCCGATGCAGGCCGCGGCGTCCATGGCTAGGTCGGCGTTTTCCTTGGGGACGGGCAGCGAGCTGGCTTCAGGGGCCTGACCCGTATTCACCGAAATGAAACCGCCTGCCGCAATGATCCGGTCCAGGGCGCCGCGGTCCACCACCAGGTCCTTGATGAGCGGCAGGGCCCGGGCCCGGTAAGGCTCGATGACCAGGGTGTCGCCGTCTTGAAAATGGCGCATGTGCAGCTGGCAGACGGTGGTTTCCTTCTCCGGTCCATGGGGGCGGCCATTGACCATAGTCCCGCACGTACCGCAAATCCCTTCCCGGCAGTCATGGTCGAAGGCAATGGGGTCACGGCCCTCCAGGGTGAGCCGCTCATTGACAATGTCCAGCATCTCCAGGAAGGAGGCAGCCGTGGGAATATTCTCCGCCCGGTAAGTTTCCAGACCCCCCTGGTTGCCTGGCCCCCGCTGCCGCCAGACCTTCAGGGTGAGATTGATGGTCTTGCCGCTCACTTGTAACTCCTTGTTGCTAATTTGACGAATTCGAACAACAGCGGTTCCTTGTGGAACACGGCCTCCCGGCCTTCTCCGGCATATTCCCACACCGCCACGTGACACATGTTCACATCGTCCCGCAGGGCCTCATGCTCTTCGGTCTGGAAGGCCTCATTGAAGTGGCAGCCGCAAGATTCCCGGCGAGCCAGGGCATCCAGGAGCATGACGTCGGCTAACTCCAGGAAATCAGCCACCCGCCCCGCGTTTTCCAGGCTTTGGTTGAAATCCTCTTGGGAACCCGGCACCGTCACATTCTCCCAGAATTCCCCCCGGAGGTCGGCCACCAGGGTCCTGGCCTTGGCCAGGCCTTCGTCGGTCCGGCTCATGCCGCAATATTCCCACATGATATTGCCCAGGTCCCGATGAAAGCTCGTCACGGTTCGCCGGCCCCGGATCTTCAGAAGGCGCTCGACCTTGGCCGCCACCGCCGCCTCGGCTTCCTGAAAAGCCGGATGACTCTCATTCACCTCGGGGAAACGAGTCCCGGCGAGATAGCCGCTGATGGCGTTGGGAATGATGAAATAGCCGTCGGCCAGGCCCTGCATCAGGGCGCTGGCCCCCAGGCGGTTGGCGCCGTGGTCGGAGAAGTTGGCTTCCCCCAGGACAAACAACCCGGGAAGGGTGCTCATCAGATTGTAATCAACCCACAAGCCGCCCATGGTGTAGTGGGAGGCCGGATAGATCATCATCGGGGTCTGATAAGGGTCTTCGCCCACGATCTTTTCATACATCTGGAAGAGATTACCGTACCTGGCCTCGATCTCCGCCTTTCCCAGCCGCCTGATGGCGTCGGCCAAATCGAGGTAGACCGCCAGGCCGGTGGGCCTCACTCCCTTGCCCTGATCGCACTGGCTCTTGGCGGCCCGGGAGGAGATATCCCGGGGGGCCAGGTTGCCGAAACTGGGATAGATTCGCTCCAGATAGTAATCCCGTTCCTCTTCGGGGATGTCCTGCGGCCGCCGTTGGTCTCCGGGCTTCAGGGGCACCCAGACCCGCCCGTCGTTGCGCAGGCTTTCGCTCATCAAGGTCAGCTTGGACTGATAATCCCCGTGCATCGGAATACAGGTGGGGTGGATCTGGGTGAAGCAGGGATTGGCAAACCCCGCCCCCTTTTTATAAGCTCGATAGGCCGCGGTGACGTTGCTGGCCATGCCGTAGGTGGAGAGGAAAAAGACTCTGCCGTAGCCGCCGGTGGCCAGGACTACCGCATGGGCTGCGTGCCTTTCCATCTCTCCGGTCAGCAGGTTGCGCATCACGAGGCCCCGGACCTGGCCGTCCACCAGCGCCAGGTCCAACATCTCCCGGCGGGGAAACATCTGCACCTGGCCCCGGGCCACCTGGCGTATCAAGGAACTGTAAGCCCCCAGCAACAGTTGTTGGCCGGTCTGGCCCCGGGCATAGAAGGTCCTGGATACCTGGGCCCCGCCGAAGGAACGGTTGGCCAGCAGGCCGCCGTATTCCCGGGCAAAGGGTATCCCCTGGGCCACGCAGTGGTCGATGATCAGGTTGGACGTCTGGGCCAGGCGATAGACGTTGGCCTCCCGGGCCCGGAAATCACCGCCTTTGATGGTGTCGTAGAAGAGGCGCCAGATGCTGTCGCCGTCATTGGGGTAATTCTTGGCCGCATTGATGCCCCCCTGGGCCGAAATGCTGTGGGCCCGCCGGGGACTGTCCTGGATGCAGAAGGTCTTGACCCGGTAGCCCAATTCCGCCAGGGAGGCCGAGGCCGAGGCGCCGGCCAGGCCGGTACCCACCACGATGATCTCAAATTTGCGCTTGTTGGCCGGGTTGACCAGCTTCAACTCGAACTGATGTTTATCCCACTTCCCCTCCAGGGGTCCGGACGGGATTTTGGCGTCAAGTTGCATTAAATGGCCTCCCTATCTTTGCCACAAAATGACCAGGGGCAGGGAACCGAAGCCGATGCCGACGATCACCGCAAAGACGATGCTCAACTTTTCAATGAAGGGCATGTACTTGGGATGGTTGGCCCCCACCGTTTGAAAGGCGCTCCAGAGACCGTGCCGGACATGAAGGGCGACGATGACCATGGAGAACAGGTAAAATGCCAGATATCCCTTGTGGGAGAAGACTTCAACGGTAATTTGAAAGATGGTCCGGTTGGTTTGATCCACCAGATGGTGGGAGAAATTGATCAGGTGGACCCCGATGAAACCCAGGATCAGCAGGCCGGTATAGGGCATGGTTTGCGAGCTGAAAGTGCGGCCGCCGCCGCTCTTATCCATGGTGTACCTGACCGGCCGGGCGCTGCGATTCTCGAAGAACAGGATTAGCCCCAGACTCACATGAATGATTAAAGCTGCCGCCAGCAGCACTTCCGCCACCAGCAGCAGTTTTCCCAAGGCGTGCAGGTGTTGGGCGTAGGCAACGAAGGCGGCCCTCCCTCCATAGATGCTCAAGTTGCCCAACAGATGGGTTGCCAGAAACAGCAGAAACAGCAGGCCAGTGACGGCCTGCAACTCTTTCTTGCCCACCGAGGTGAAGAGTGTGCGGCAGATCCAATTCATTTTCTTCTCACTTATGGCTGCTTAAATCTTGACCTGTATTTTTTCCCGGAGGACCCTGGCGGCCGGCCCCTTCTCCCTGGCTGCCGCTCACAGCTTCAGGTCATCCCGGGTCCTGGCCACCGCCGCCGCCGATTTATGCAGCATGGCCTCTTCTTCCCGGCTCAGCTTCAGGGTGATGATCTTCTCGATGCCCCGGGCTCCCAGGATCACCGGCACCCCGAAGTAGAGGTCATTGAGGCCGTATTCCCCGCTGAGGTAGGCCGACACCGGCACCAGCCGCCGCTGGTCTTTCAGGATGGCCTCGGCCATCTGCACCGCGGCCGCCGCCGGGGCATAAAAGGCGGAGCCGGTCTTCAGCAGGGCCACGATCTCGCCACCCCCCTGTCGGGTACGGGCCACCAGGGCGGCAATCCGCTTTTTGGACAGCAGATTGGTGAGCGGCACCCCGGAGACGTTGGTGGCGCTCACCACTGGCACCATGTCATCTCCGTGGCCCCCCAGCACCATGGCCTGGATCTCCTCCACCGCCACCTCAAGCTCCATGGCGATGAAGCAGCGAAAGCGAGCGGTATCCAGGATGCCCGCCATACCCATGACCCGCCGGCTGGGGAAGCCGCTGACCTTCCGGGCCAAGTAACACATGGCGTCCAGGGGATTGCTGACGATGATCAGAAAGGCGTTAGGGGACCTGGCCGCCACTTCCCGGGTCACCCCGGCCACGATCCCCTTGTTGGTATTTATGAGATCCTCGCGACTCATGCCTGGCTTGCGCGGGATGCCGGCGGTGATGATCACCACCTGGGAGCCCTTGGTGGCCTGGTAGTCGTTGGCTCCCACCACCTCGGCGTTGAAGCCGAAGATGGGCCGGGCCTGCATCAGGTCCAGGGCCTTGCCCTGGGGCATGCCCGCCACTATGTCCACCAACACCACGTCGGCCAACTCCCGGGCCGCGGCCCAGTGGGCGCAGGTGGCCCCGACGTTGCCGGCCCCCACCACGGTTATCTTCGGGCGAGCCATGAAATATTCCTCCTCTTGACGATCTCCTGGTTCAGACACCCAAAGGCGTCATTTCGGATATGAGCCGATCCCGGTCGATCCTCCCTCATCAGGCAAAAACTCGGATGCGGCTGGGCCTTTCCAGGGAAGCCAACCGGCTAATAGGTATAGACTCGGATCTGGGTGGGCGTTTCCATGTAACCGTCGAGCTCGGCCTGGTGTTTATGACGCTCTCGACTTGAAAGCCAGGCCTGCCATTGCTCCAGGGAGTACCAGGTGCTGATCACCAGGTAATTATTGGGAGCGTCAACCTCGTGGAGGGTCTCCCCGCTGATATATCCCGGCTGCTGCATGGCCAAGACCCGCAGCATCCTCAGGAGTCGGGTAATTTCCTTGACGTGCTTGCCTTTAATGGTTCTCTCCGACAATACTTTGATCACCGTTGTCTCCTCAGAAAGCGGGTAAAGGCGGACGGCTCTTACCCGCTCCTTGCTTTATTTGCCGATGACCAGGATGACAGTGTCCTTGGCCACGGAGGCGCCGGGGTCGAAGTTGATGGCCTTGATCACCCCGGCGGCTGGGGCCGGCAGGGAGTTCTGCATCTTCATGGCCTCCAGGACGCAGATCAGGTCGCCGATGGCCACCTTGTCCCCCACCTGGACGCTGTAGCTGATGATCATCCCCGGCATGGGGGCCCTGAGGGGCACCTCCCCCGCGGCCAGGGTCGCCAGGGAGGCCGCCGCTTTGGACACCGGGGCCGGGGCCGGAGCCGGGGCCGCCGCGACCACAGGCGAGACGCCTGTGCCCACAGCCGCGGCCTTGGGGGTCACCCCGGTGAGCACCGGAGTCCCGCCGAGCGCCTCCACCTCCACCTCGTAATACTGGCCATCCACAAAGACGTTGAAGGTCCTCAGAGCCGCTCCCTTGGCCGGGGCCGCCTTCTCCAGGTTATCCAGCAACTCCTTCACCTTGGCAAACAGCTTCTTTTGCTTGATGGTGCTGTAGACCTCGTCTTCCAGCTTGATCTGCTCCAGGGTCTTGCCCTTCACTTCCTCCGGCACCTCCTCCAGCCCGTGCTTCCATTTCAGGAAGCGCTGGCCGGTGGTGGGATAAAGGGCGTAGATGAGCACGTCCCCGTCGTTTTTGGCCAGGCCCTTGGTGGCCGCCACCGCCTTGTCCCACTCCGGCTCCAGGATCTCCCCGGGCCGCTCGGTGGTAGGGGTCTCCCCCCGCTCGTAGCCCTTGAGGATCATCTTCTGCACCTTCGGGTCCATGGGGGCCGGGGTCTTGCCATAGAGCCCGTAAGCCAATCCCTTCACCTCCGCCGGCACCATCTTATAGCGCCCGAAGAGGACGTTCATCACCGCCTGGATGCCCACGATCTGGCTGGTGGGGGTCACCAGCGGCGGGGAGCCGAGCTCCTTGCGGGTCCGGGGCAATTCCGCCAGCACCTCCTGGATGCGGTCCAGGGCCTTGGCCTCCTTCAACTGGTTCACCAGGTTGGAGTACATGCCCCCGGGAATCTGGTGCAGCAGCACCCCGGTGTCGATCTGGGCCATCTTGGAAGTGTCTAAGAGATCCCGGTATTTCACCACCGTCTTCTCCAGGTCCTGGCCGATCTCGATGAGTTGGGCCAGGTCCATGTCCGTCTGCCGCTCCGTCTGCTCCACCGTCACCAGCAGCGGCTCGATGGCCGGTTGGGCGGTCCTCAGGGCAAAGGTCGACAGGCAGGTGTCCACCACGTCCACCCCTGCCTCGATGGCCTTCAGGTAGCTCATGGAGCCCTGGCCGCTGGTGTAGTGAGTATGGAACTCCACCGGGAGTTTGATGGTCTCCTTGAGCGCCTTGATGATCTGGTAGGCGTCGTTGGGGGAGACCATGCCGGCCATGTCCTTGAGGCAGAAGGAGTCGGCCCCCATCCTCTCGGCCCGTTTGGCGAAGTCCAGGTAGTATTTCAGGTTGAAGATGGGACCGCCCATGCGCCGCTGCGTTACGCTGTAGCACACTGCCGCCTGGAAGTGGGCCATCAGGCCCTCCTTCTTGGCGTCCATCAGGGCCTTAACCGAGACCTCCCAGTTGCGCATGTCGTTAAGGGCGTCGAAGACCCGGAAGATATCCACCCCGGCCTCGGCGGCGTAACGCACGAAGCGGTAGGCCAGGTCGTCGGCGTAGTTGCGATAGCCCACCAGGTTCTGGCCCCGGAGCAGCATCATGGTGGGGGTCTTCTTCAGGATGGACTTGATGATGCGGATGCGCTCCCAGGGATCGTCCCCCAGGAAGCGGTGGGTGGTGTCGAAGGTGGCGCCGCCCCAGACCTCCAGGGCAAAGAAGCCCTGCCGGTCCATGCGTTCCATGAAGGGCACGATGTCCTCGGTGCGCATCCGGGTGGCCAGCAGCGACTGGTGTCCGTCCCGGAAGGTGGTGTCCGTGAACTTGATGGGGTTTTTTCCTGCCATTTGTGACTCCTTTGTCGTCAGCTTTCTTAGTAAGCTGTGAGCGGTGAACAGTAAACAGTTTAAGATAGTCCCAGCCGAATCTACTGCTCACTTATCTCAGGCTGCGGCGCTGCATCAGCAGTCTAAGTTGCATGGCCTGGCTGCGGGCCGCCAGGCCCCAGAGGTTGAGCGGCGGCTCCGCCGCCGCGACCTTGGTCAGGGTGGGGACGGCCTCCTCCTCGGCCAGGTAGGCCGCCAGGGCCCCGCTGATGGCCGCCAGGATCTGGGGTTTGATGGCACTCACCTTGTCCTCTCCTCATGATGCTGTCAGCTAACAGCTAAAAACCTTAAACAAGCTAAACTCGATTCTCGTTTATGCGCCACTGCTCCCTACACCGGGATGTTCCCGTGTTTCTTGGGCGGCAGCACCTCCCGCTTGCCGGCCAAGGCCTCCAGGGCGGCCAGCAGGCGCGGCCGGGTCTCCCGGGGAGCAATAACCTGGTCGACAAAGCCCCGGGAGGCGGCGATGTAAGGGTTATAGAGCAGGTTCTCATAGCGCTCGATGATCTCCTGGCGCTTGGCTGCGGGGTCCGGGGCCGCCTGGATCTCCTTGCGGAAGATGACGTTGGCCGCCCCCGCCGCCCCCATCACCGCGATCTCGGCGGTGGGCCAGGCCAGCACCAGGTCCGCCCCCAGGTCCCGGGAGCACATGGCCAGATAAGAGCCCCCGTAGTCCTTGCGGGTAATCAGGGTAAGCTTGGGCACCGTGGCCTCGGAGTAGCACCACAACAGCTTGGCTCCGTGGCGGATGATGCCCCGCCACTCCTGGTCGCTGCCCGGCAGATACCCCGGCACGTCGGCAATGGTCAATAGCGGCAGGTTGAAGGCATCGCAAAAACGGATGAAGCGGCAGGCCTTGTCCGCCGCGTCCACGTCCAGGCAGCCCGCCAAGACCTTCGGCTGGTTGGCGATGATCCCCACAGGCCGCCCCCCCAGCCGGGCAAAGGCGGTGATGATGTTCTGGGCGAAGTGATGCTGCGGCTCGAAGAAGTCACCCTCGTCCACCACGGCCCGGATGACCTCGCGCATATCGTAGGAGAGCCGGGGGTCGTCGGGGACGATGGCGTCCAGGGCCAGATCCTCCCGGCCTGCCGGATCATTACAGGCAGCCAGCGGCGGGTCCTCCAGGTTGTTGCCCGGGAGAAAAGAGAGCAGCTTTCTGATCTGCCGCAGGCAATCGGCGTCGTCCTCGCAGGCAAACTGGGCCACCCCGCTCTTGACGTTGTGGGCCATCGCCCCACCCAGCTCCTCGAAGCTGATCTCCTCACCGGTGACGCCCTTGATGACGTCCGGCCCGGTGATGAACATGTAGGAGGTCTTCTTCACCATGAAGATGAAGTCGGTCATGGCCGGGGAGTAGACTGCCCCCCCGGCGGTGGGGCCCATGATCGCCGAGATCTGGGGGATCACCCCGCTGGCGATGGCGTTCCTAAAGAAGATCTGGCCATAGCCGCTCAAAGAGTCCACCCCCTCCTGAATGCGGGCCCCCCCCGAGTCATTCAATCCCACCAGGGGCGCCCCGGCCTTCAGGGCCAGGTCCATCACCTTGCAAATCTTCCTGGCGTGCATCTCCCCCAGGGTACCGGCCCGGGAGGTGAAGTCCTGGGAAAAGGCAAAAACTACCCGGCCCTCCACCTTGCCGAAACCGGTGATCACCCCGTCCGCCGGGATCTCCACCTTCTCCATCCCGAAGTTGACGCAGCGATGGGTGACGAACAGGTCGGTTTCCTGGAAGCTCCCAGGGTCAAAAAAAAGCTCCAGGCGCTCCCGGGCGCTGAGCTTGCCCGCGGCGTGCTGCTTGGCCACCGCCGGGGCGCCACCCATGGCCTTCACCTCGGCTTCCCGCTCCGACAACTCCCGGATCTTCTCTGACACTGTCTTCATCGGTGACTCCTTTTCCATAAACCCGTCCCCGCGCCATCATGGAGCACAAAAAACCAGGGGTGGAGACGGATTTGAATCAGAGTTAGGTTGTCTGTATCTTCCTTGAGGTATCCAGGCAGCGCCCGGGAAAGAAAGGAAGCTTACGCTGGTAAACTATCAAGGCAGAGGCAAACTAAAAATCGCAGGAAATATGATTTTTCTGTCAAATAAATTATTACGAGTCGCAGGATTAGCAGCATGGTTCGCCCCTGAGGGGGTCGCCGTTTCTGGACTTGAGGGCCTCTTCCATGCCCGCCCAGGCGCCCTCCCGCCATTGCTCCAGCCGGTAGAGCCCGACTCCCAACTCCCGGGAAACCAAATCCAGGGGCTCGCCCCGGAAGAGGCGGAGCACCACCTCACGTTTTCTGGCCGCAGTCCAGCGTTGTCCCTGCCCAGCGGCCCCACCCCAATCTCCCCAGGGGAGACTCCGGCCGGCCTACGGCCTCCTTCCGTCTCCCCTGGCGTCCCTCTCCCCATCACCTGGGCATTATCTCGCCCTTTCGCCATCTCCCGGTTCTCCTTGGTCACGTATTATCCTCCAATCCCGTGTCCAAGAAAACCGGATCCACCTCAGAAATTGTGATAACCGGGAGTTTTAATTTCACCCGGGCTGCTGAAGAGAGCAATGCAGAAAACCTTTTGATTATCCGATCTAAAGACCTGGCCAAGGAATATTTGGAGAATTGGGAGCGGCATAAGGCGCATTCTGAGGTTTATATTGGAAGGTAGGAATATTTGGAGTTTGCCGGGAGAATTTAATTTTTGACGGATTTTGTGCTATCATGCCTCCTACGAGTGGGTTCGGCTTCAAGAACAGAAGAATTGGCCATGATAACCTGACACAATTCTACCCGCCGCGGCTCAAAGATCAGGATCGATCTTGGAAAGGTTCCCATGAAAGAACAGCGTAATCTGTCTCTGCTGCAGGAGTTCTGGCAGTCGGAAATCGTTGCCGACCGCCTCTACAGCTTTCTTGCCGCTCGATGCCGCGATGCCGAGCGCAAAGAAATTATTGCGAAAATCGGACGGATGGAGCAGAGGCATGCAACCCTATGGAACCGTATCGCTGAAAAGTCTCACGGTGCCTCGTTTGATGTTACCCTTTCCCTGCGGTGGAAAATCCTTCTGGGAAAGCTGCTTTCTCTTATCCTGCCGTTCACGATCTTTATTTATTACATGGAGCATTGCGAGCGTAATTCGATCCTCGAGTACTTCAAATTGCTCGAGGCATACAGCCACGACGAAAAAACGAAAACGATCATCGCCAATATCATCCGGCAGGAGATCGGCCACGAGTGGCATATGATGGAGCAGATCACCGATAAGGAATCTTATATTGCAAAGACCAGGGAGGCGCTGGATGCTATGACCGTGGGCATTATCGGGACGCTGGGGTTGGTCATCGGCCTTCTTGCCGCGCACGCATCGACGCTGACAATTGGGTTGACGGGGCTCATTGCGACAATCGGGGGGCTCATCGCGGTCATGTCCATCTCCTATGTTACATCGAAAGCAAACTATGATCTGCACGAGGGAAGAAACCGGGAGATCCAAGTGAAAAAGGCGATCAACCCGGCCGTGCTGAAACGAGAGCTGGAAAAGGCCCTCGTCGGGAAAGGAATCCCAAACGAGAGGGTCAAAGACATCATGGGGATAATCGGGGATGACAAGTCCATCCTGTCCAACTTGCTCAAATCGATCAAAATGGCAGGGGAAGCCAGCGAGCCGAAAGAGGCCATCAAGACCACCGGCCTGTTTTTCGTCATCGGAGCGGTGCCGACCCTGATGCCTTTCTTCCTCGGGGTGATCTGGAATCTGGAACCGCTGATTCCCGCGATAATGGCCTTTACCCTTGCCGTCCTCACCATATCCACGGCCGGGTTCTTCGTCGCGGTTCTATCCGGGAAAAAGATATTCATGAAGATCGCTCACAACATAGCCGTCATTATGGGTACATGCGCCATCACGTACGGTGTCGGCCTTGCCGCGCGGATCCTTTTTGGAATCGATGTGGTTCACTGATTCATTTTTCAGTATAAGGAAATATGAAAATTATATATTATTATATCGAGCCTGGCTCTATCCGACTGGAGCCGCATGGTAGCTTATCTATAGAGCTTGAATATAATTGAAGCGCAAAGGTCGTCGCATAATCTCAGATAACGGAAACCATTATGGGAAAAGAATCCGGCAATGAAACCCAACAAGGAATTTATTATGAGGGATCCGGCGACTCTGCTCAAGACCCCATCATTATTAAGGGCGCTTTGAGCCATAGGAACGGATTAGCGGCAGAATACATATTTATTCAGCATAAATATGGCAGGAAGGATGTGGATTGGAAGGTTAAGATGCAGATGTTGTTGAAAGGATCTAAGCCAATAGATTTGATTCGGATCGAACTGGCCAATGGCACTAGAAAAGATATTTATTTTGATACCAATGATTTTTGGGGAAGGGAGGAGACTTGTCGGGATTGAATCCAGGGAGAAGGTCTAAAACCATTTTTTGAGCGCCGTGGTCAAGACTGGCACATAATTTCGGCTGTTATCACGTCAAGGGAGAGTGAAATGAAAATCGTCTGCTTGCTCGGGAGCCCAAGAGAAAAAGGGAATAGTGCTACCATCGCCAATCGATTCTGCAACAGCGCCGAAGGACTGGGTGCAGAAGTGAAGACTTTTATCCTGAACAATCTCGAATACCGTGGATGCCAAGGATGTATGGCGTGCAAGACCAAGCTCGACAGATGTGCGCTGAACGACGATCTCACAGAAGTTCTGGATGCGATTCGTGAAACCGATGTTCTGGTGCTGGCGTCGCCGGTTTATTTTTGGGATATCTCCAGTCAACTCAAGACATTCATGGATCGTACCTTCCCATATCTGGTGCCCGATTTCATTACCAATCCCAAGAAATCTCGCCTTGCGCCGGGGAAGAAGCTGGTTTTCATTCTCGCTCAGGGCAATCCAGACCAAACCAGCTATCCCGATATCTTCCAAAAATTCGACTACTTCTTCAAAACCTACGGCTTTGTTGAGAGTCATTTCATTCGTGCGTTCGGAGTTCATGAATTGGGGGAAGTCGAAAGTCAGGAGGACGTGATGAAGCTGGCTGAAATTATGGCTGAGAAGATATGAAATGGGGTTTAAAAGTGTGGAAAAGTTCCGAAGTCAGAATCCATTTCTAATATAAAGAAAGGGTTTCGGGGTTAAATCCGGAGAGAGGGGTGTAACGCACCCGGTTTTCTGGACACAAGTTTTTATTAAGCCGCCCGAGCGAGAGAGGCTTGGGCGAGCCACTGGGCCCTGGCCTGCCAGGGGCTTTGAAGCCGTTTTTCTCCACCAGCCACTCGCGGTTGCAGGTGTCCACAAAATGCCTGACCGCCTCCCTCACCTCCTGAAGATTCTGAAACACCCGGCCATAGATGACCTGCTCTTGGATGATCCGGATAAAGCGTTCCGCCACGCCATTGGTCTGGGGTTGTTCAATAAAGGCGCCGCTGGGGTCAATACTCCACCGGCAAGCGGTAGAGGATGTCGGCCAGCTCCATGGCGTCTTTCACCGGTTGCTCGGTCTCCCCGTGCAGTTTCAAACATTCCGCCCACAAATCCGGGAGCTTCCGGTCAGCCGCCTCCCAACCCACCTCCAGGGGGAAAAGGGGATCTGCCGCAGTGGCCCCCTCCCAGGCGGCAAAGTCGGCCAGGCGGGGGTCCGGCAAGAGGCTCGAGGCCCGCTCAAAGGCGCTGCTGCTAATGTCCTGGTTGAAACCGGTACTCCAGAAGAAGTCCAGGAGGGCCGGCACCGCCACCGCCAGGGGAACGCCTTCCAGTATCTCCGGCCGGTAGCGCAGGCAAACCCTTTGTGAGCCGTAATGGCCCGGCTCTCCCCGGACATTGGGCAGGCAGGTGTGGTAGAGGGTGTCTCCCGGGGAAGTCAGGGGAGCGACCCGGAAGAACATCTTCATTTCCTCGAAACCGCCCCGATAGAAGGTGAGGAGATAGACCAGGTACGGAAAGGCCAGGCGATGGGAACGGTAGCCTTCCTCCCCTTTTTTGCCGCCGCTCACCCTGAGGGTGCGGCACTGGGGCGGGTCTTCCACGGCCAGCAGCAGCAAGTCCTTCCTTTGGCGAAGCCAGCGGCTTCCCGGGGGCAGAAGCGGCAGGGGCGGCGGCATCACCCGGGAGACGTAACGCAGCAGGGAGGCCAGCGGCGCCCGCCGGGCCACCCGGGCCGGCGCCAGGCCGGCCTTCTCCATCAGGATAACGTCGCTGCCCTCGATAATGATCTGGTCGTGGATGGTTGCTTTTCCTTGCTTCTCTATCCCCCCCTTTGAAAAAGGGGGGTAAAAAAACTGCTTTGACTACACTATTAGGCGCCTTTCCCTTTGCCGATCACTTGCAAAAAATTCCCCGGCCCCCTCTCACTCAACCTTCCGCCGCCTCCTCGCGGCGGGTGGCCCAGGTCCAGACCCGCTCCGGCACGAAGCGCCGGGAGGAGCACTGGTGCAGGGCCAGGCGTTCCATCTGCCGCAGCACCTCCACCTGATGCGGCGGCAGGAAATCATCGATCACCTGCCGGAAGTCGCCCAGGGTTACCCGTTCCCGGCCCGCCAGGCGGGCTTGGCGATAGGCCCGGAAGACCAGTTCTTCGATGTCCCCGCCGGTGATCACTTCCGGATGGCGCTGGTCCAGATAGCGGGTTACTTCGGCAAAGTCGTCCAGATCGCAGGGGATCAGGCTGCGCCTGGCCACCACCTGGAGGATCTGGCATTTCTCGGCGAAATCCGGCAGGAAGAAGGGAATCCGCTCGCTGGAGCGGCCGGAGCGCAGATCGGCCTTGTCCAGGCGGTCAGGCCGGTTGGTGATCCTCATCCACAGGACCTTGCCCTGGATGGTCGGGTCGCCCATAAATTCGAAGCGCATCTGCCGCAGGCGGTTGCTCACCCCGGTGTCGCCGGAGTATTCATCCCGGCTGTGTTCGCTCTGGTCGGCTTCGTCCTCCACCACCACCAGCGGGGTCAAGCTGCGCAAGGTCTGGAGGGCTTTGAAGAAATTGCGTTCGCTCTCCCCCACCCACTTGGTGCGGGGATTGAGGAGCTTGACGAAGTTGAAGCCGCAATCCCGGGCCAGGGCCTCGGCCAGGGCGGTCTTGCCCACCCCGGGAGGCCCCATCAGGGTGATACCCCGGGGCACCAGCTTGACTTCCCCCGCCTGCAGGGCCCCGGCAATCTGGGCAAAATATTCCTTGACGGGCGCCAGTCCGCCGATATCCGCCAGGCCGAAGCGAGGTTCCAGCACTTCCACCAGGCCCACCAGCTCCTGGCGCAGAAGGTCCTTTTTCTTGCGGCGCACCATCTCCAGGGTAAGGGGCTGAATGATGCTCTGGCGCAGCAAGGCGTGCAGCGCCCTGAGGCTCAAACCGGCGGCCAGGTTGGCCAGCTCCTGGGAGGTGATCGTAAGCTTATACTTGCCCTGGGAACGGAGATTATCGATGAAGTGAACCCGGGCCTCCCGGTCCGGGGGCGGCACCTCCAGGACTTGCGCCCCGTGGCGGCTCAAGAGGAGATTGGGGTTTAAATCAGCCAGGTTGCCGGTGGTGAGGACCACCAGATGGCCGTGCTTCGACAGCTCCGCCTGCCGGGCCCAGCGCAGCAGGGTGACCAGGGCGGCCCGGTCCGGCTCGCCCATGGAACCCAGGTCCACCGCGGGGACGATGGTTTCGGCGTACTCCAGGACCAGGGCCAGGGGCTTGCAGCTGGAGGGGCGGCGGCACGGTGCGGCCATGACCCGCTCTGCCAGTTGCAGCACTTCCCGGGGGCTCTGGGGAAAAGGTTTGGGGGGTGGGATTGGTTTTTGGCCCAGGGCCTGGAGGGCCCGGGCCCGGATCAGGGAGACATCCTCGGTTGCCTCACCGTCCGCCGGCTTTTCCTGGGGCTCCAGGGCTTCCCGGAAGGAATCCTCCCCCGCCGCATCCCCGAACTCCAGCCCCGCCCCCAGGTTGTAAAAGACCACGTGGCGTTCCCGACCCAGCCACTGGCCCAGGAAGTGGCGTAAGGGGAGGTAATCGCCGTTTACCCGGGTGTAATCATAGACCTGCCCGTGGAGGATGAAGAGGGCCGCTTCCCCCTCCTTGAGATTTTCCTCCAGTTCTTGGGCCCAATCTGGCAAGTTATTCCAGGGTCCCATGCGGGACTCCTTTGGGAGGTTTGCTGCGGGAGGGTCTGCGCCGCCTCGATCTGCGTTTTTTCGCTCTGCCGCGGCCTTCCTAGACTCTACCGTAAAACCCTAAATCCCCCTTTCCCCAGGGGGGGACTTTAAAAACCCCCTTTTTAAAGGGGAGGGCCAGGGGGATTTTTCATCCCCGGCAGCTGGCCGGTATCGGCCATGAATCTTTCGGGATAAAGGTCCGATCAGAGCAGGGCCCGAATCATTTTCTCAAATTCTTCCTTACTCCGCGTTCCCTCGACCTTATAGGCGACCTTGCCCGACTTGTCGATGATGAAGGTGGTGGGAACCACCGCGATGCTGCCGTAGGCCTCGGACACCGGGTCATTGCCGATGAGCACCGGATAGTCCAGACCCAACTGCTTCACCAGAAACCTGATCTGGGTGGGGTCGGAACTAAGGGCAATCCCCAGAGTTTGGAAACCCTGGCCCTGGTATTTATGGTAAACCTGGTTGAGATCGGGCATCTCCTCCCGGCAAGGCCCGCAAAAGAAGGTGAAGAAATTAATTAACACCACCTTGCCCCGGAACTGGCTCAGGGTGTAATCCTGCCCCAGGAGGACGTCTTTCAGGGTAAAGTCCGCTGCTGCGGGCGCTGCCCAGCTCGCCACCGGCATGGCCAGGAGGCCCAGGGCCAGCAGCAAGCCCATCGCCATCATCCGGGTTCTAGAAGACTGGTTAGTCATTGAAGTTCTCCTTTGGAATGAGAGTTAAAACCGCCACCGCCACTCTCCTAGTTAAGATAATACCAAAACCGCCCATGCCAAGCAATTTTAAGAAAAATATGCCTCCTCCAAGGAAGTCGGGGCCTCAGCGGTACCCGCGGGTGCGAGTGCCCACCCCGCAGCAAAGTGCCAAGAGCCTTTATGGCGGGCAAAGGGGCCCGCCCTGGGCGGCCGCTCCTCAAATCTAAGCTCGACCGGGGATTGGAAACCATAAAGGAATCATCAGCGCTTGACATCCTCCCTGGATTTTCCATATTGTTAGGCAATACCGAAAGGAGATGGCCATGAAAGTGCTGGGCATCCTGGGCAGCCCCCGCCGGGGCGGCAACTCGGAAATCCTCCTCAGGACCTTCCTGGAAGGGGCCGCCGGCGCCGGGGCGGAGGTGGAGGAGATTATCCTGCGGGACCTCAAGATCTCCCCGTGCCTGGAGATCTACCACTGTTTCAAGGATGGCACCTGTCCAATTAAAGACGACATGCGGGAGATCTATGACAAGCTTCTGGAGGCCGACGTGGTGGCCCTGGCCTCTCCGGTCTTTTTCTACGGGGTCTCGGCCCAGTCCAAGGCTATGATCGACCGCACCCAGGCCCTGTGGGCCAGGCGCCACTTATTGAAAAAGGATTTTCCCGGCGGCTCCCGCCAGGGGGTCCTCCTGGCGGTGGGGGCCACCAGGGGGAAGCTCCTGTTCGTGGGGGTCCGCCTCACCGCCAAATACTTCTTCGACGCCATCAACGTGAGCTATGCCGGGGAAATCCTGGTGCGGGGCGCCGACGATAAAGGGGCCATCCTGGAACAACCCCAGCCATTGGAACAGGCCAGGGATCTGGGCCGCCGCCTGGCCCGGGGCGAACCCCTGGGCCCCATAAAAATGGCGCCATTGGCGGTTTAGGCAAAACAGTGGTTGGTGATTTGGCCGGATTTCTATTTTCCCTAAAGCAATTATGGCGCGGGTAACTAAGCACTGAGAACTAAGCACTGAGCCGTGGCCACCGGCCACTGACTATTCTCCAAAGGAGGCCGTATGGCGATCGAGGTTGGCATGAAGCATGAGAAGAGGCTGAAGAGCGGGCCGGAACATTCGGCCCGCAAGTTTTTCCAGGGCGTCCCCGGGGTCTTCGGCACCCCCTTTCTCGGGGGCTTGTTCGAAGGGGTCAGCGCCGAACTGATGGCCGCGCACCTGGCCGCCGGGGATCAGTCGGTGGGCATCTCCATGAATCTGAAACACACCGCCGCCACCCCCCTGGGGATGGAGGTGCGGGTGGTCACCGAAGTCACCGCAGTGGATGGCAGGAAAATCACCTTCAAGGTGGAGGGCTTTGACGAAAAGGAAAAGATTGGCGAGGCGGTGCACGAGCGGTTTATAATAAACGCCGAGAAATTCAATCAGAAGGTGGAGGCCAAAAAGAGCTGAATCAGGGCGCCGCATTTAAAAAAAATCTCGATTTCCCCTACGACCTGGTATCCCTGGGCCAGTTCGAGGCCGGCTGGGGCTGGGAGGCCCAGATTCGCCAGTATGTCAGAAAGAAGTATCACCGGGACTTGGCGGGGCTGGCTGGGGTGGCCTCCCCGGTCTTGGCCGGTTTGCTGGGAGGGGAGGTGGTGGAGGGCCGGCCCTACGCCAGCATCCAGTGGGTGCTGCGGCTCAAGCCGTTCCGCCCCCTGGAACTCTACCTGCTCTTCGACCTGGACCCGGAATTCGGCGCGGATTTACGGGTCTTTTATGCCCGGAAAAGCCTGGCGGTGCCCACCGAAGACGCCTATGTCTTCGCCTGGGACCTGGTGGCCCTGCTGGCCCGCTACGGGCGGGGGGAATATGCGGTGCGGCCGGCCGCTCCCGGGAAGGACTGGCTGGCCTTGTCAGATTTCGCCGCGGCGGCGGCAGGTCCCTTAGAAGGCGTCTCTCTGGGAGTCCGGGAAGAAGTGCTGCGTCTGCTGAGCCCGGAGGTGGTGGAGGTGGGTCTGCGGCGCATGGATTGCGGCACTTTTGCCGGGCTCGCCGGCGGCTGGCAGGTGGTCTGGCCTCTGTTGGGGGACCTGGCCTTCCGCTTCCGCATGGAAGGCTCCGCCAGCCTGGCCTTCGACAGCTTTGGCGCCCGGAAGTACGGGCCGGAATTTCTGCTGAGTTTTGCCTGGCTTTACCTGAACGCCCTGCTCCGGGAGTGCCGGCAGGTGGACCCCTCCCTGCCGCAATTGTCCCGGTATTTTTAATAAAGTTTTCTGTTTTCGGTTGATATAAAAACCAAGAAATTGGCCAAAAAGATGAACTGCATTTATTGTCAAACAGGGGAAATTACGATTCGCCCCACCTGGGAAGGGGTGGAGGCGGGCTGCCGGGAATGCGGCCATATCTATCCCAGCGGGGAGTTCCGGGAGCTGCTGGCCCGGCAGGCGCGGAGCGCGGCCTTGCCTTCCCCCTGCCGCCTTGAAGGTGAACCCCGGTGAGCGCCCAGATAAGGGATCTGACCCGGCAGCAACAACCGGTGCGGGCCCGCACCGGCCTGGTGAAAATCAGCTACGGAGTGCACGTTCTTACGGCCGCCATTGCCGGCAAATCGGTGGGGGAAGTGCGCCAGGCCCTGAAGGAGCCCTTGAATATCGATCCCCGGGCCCTGGCCCTGGTCAATGGCCGGAACGCGTCCGCCTCCCTGGTTCTCAAGGAGGGGGACCAACTGGAGTTCGTCCGCCTGGCCGGGGAGAAAGGTGGGAGGCCCGGGGTTTGGTTCTTGTCCCGGTGGCGCCGGAAACCATAGCGCCGCCCCGGCCTGCGTGTTATCATTGATATGGGCGGTTCTGCCTGACCCCGATTGCATCGATTTCATCCAGCCATTCCGGAGGAAGGATTTTATGGCGCGCGTCACTATCGAGGATTGCCTGCGGCAGGTTCCCACTCGTTTCGGCCTGGTCCACCTGGCCGCCAAGCGGGTGCAACAGCTCTACCGGGGCGCCCCAGTGTTGGTAAAGGGGGACAATAAAGAGATCGTCATGGCCATGCGGGAAATCGCCGCCGGCAAGATCATCGCCGCCAAGCCATTGCCGGCCTTGATGAAGACCCCGGAGGCGAAACCCCTGCCGGAGACTGGAGAGTAATCAGTAGCCAGTAGCCGGTACAGGTAAGGTTCGACTCCCCGGCGCTCCGGCCCGGCCTGCGGCCACCAGAAACCAACCCGCAGAGGGCTGACACCTGGGTCCGCCCCTACAGAAAATCCTGCCCAATGACTACCGGCTAATATTCCCCTATCCCGGCAAGACATCGGCGGCCCCGGCTCCGGACCAGCAGAGCACCGGCGGTAACAAAGGATCCTCCCCAGGGTCCGGGATCCAAACCTCCAATTCCAGGTCCCAGATTACCGGTAGTGGCCAGAAGGCCGCCACCCGGTCGGCCACAAACTCGGCCAATCCTCGGGCCGCAGCCTCCAGGTCCCGGAGAGCGGCGGCGGCATCCAGCAAAACTGCCAACCGTTCCTGGAACTGAGCCTGCCAGGGGGGTGCCTCCCCGTTGCCGCGCACCGTTAACCATTCCTGGGAGCTGCGGCAGCCGGGCAGAGAGAGCCCTACCTTTTTGGGCTCGGCCTGCTCCGGCCAGCCCCTCAAGGTGAGGAACAGGGAACGGGCGGTGCGGCCCAATAAAAAGGGAACCCAGGGGTCTTGCAACTGGGGGCCCATAACTCGCTGCCAGAGCCGGTAACGCAGCTTGGCCAGCTCCGGGTCCACCATCTCCGGGATCCCGGGAACCGGGCCGAAGCCCGAGGGCCTCTCCCAGGGTTCCGGGGTCAGGACTTCCTTGAGCCATTCCTGGCCTTGGTCCACCAGTTGCAATTGGGCCTCCTGGTCGGCCTGGAGCTTTTCCAACTGCCAGGCCAGAGACCAGGGGTCCGGGGAAACAGCTTTCCCCGGCGTCTCCGCCCGGCCGTAATTGCGAAGGGCCCCTAGCAGATCGCCCCCGTCCTCCTGGGCTTTCTGATACTCCTCAAAGGCCCGCCACTGCAGGAAATCGCCGGGCCTATGGTGCTTGAGTCCGGGGGGGAGGGCCAGGGCCTCTAAAGGCAACGGCCTCCCCTGGTACGGCAGTTGGGCCGGCCACCCCGGGGTCACCCCCACCCGGAGATGGGGAAAATAGAGAGGGAGGGTCCAAAACTCCTGCCGCCAGGGGAGAATCAAAGGGAAGGCCACGAGATGCCGGTCCGCTGTCATCTGGTCACCGCCTTTATCGTCCTTTATTAAAGAGTGGGGTAGATGAGGCCGCAGAAAATCGGAGCCACTAAGCGGTTCCTGGCGATGACCGGCGTTATTGGCCGCGGATAATTAACCGCCGGCAAACCACCTGGCTTCCGAAAAAATCATTTGACAGTCCCACTCTTAAATATCTATTAATATCGCAAGAAAACGGGAGATACAAGGAGGAGTCCATGGAACTTTTGGAAGCCCTGAAGACCAGAAAGAGCATCCGAAGCTTTAAGCCCGAGGCCGTTCCCCGGGAGCTCATCACCCGCATCCTCGAGGCCGCCCGTTGGAGCCCCTCCTGGGGGAATACGCAGCCCTGGGAGCTGGTGGTGGTGCAGGGCGATAAGATCCCGGAACTGACCGGGGAGATGGCGGCGGCTTTACAGCAAAGGGTTGCGGCGAACCCCGACGTGGCCATGCCGGAAAGTTTTCCCGACGCCTACAAGGACCGCTATATGGCCTGCGCGGCCGGGCTGTTCGACAAGATGGGGGTTGCCCGGGGCGACAAGGCCTGCCGCCTGGCCCACCTGGCTAATATGACCCGGGCCTTCGGGGCGCCGGTGATCATCTACGTGATTTTCAATGCGGACCTGGGCGAGCCTTACACCATGTTCGACCTGGGGGCCATCACCCACGCCATCTGCCTGGCGGCCCATGACCTGGGCCTGGGCACCTGCATCAGCGCCCAGCTAGCCAGGTACCCGGACCTTATCCGGCGGCACCTGGGCCTCACCCCGGCCTACAAGATCGTAGTGGGCCTCGCCCTGGGCTACCCCGAGGTGCAGGCGCCGGCCAATGCCTTCCGCACCGAGCGGGAGCCGCTGGAAAAGTTGGTGCAGTGGATTGAATGAGGAAACAAGTGGGGGCGGGTTTAAAATCCGCTCCTACAAGGGCTCAAACGTGATAGGGATGCCCCAGCTTGAGGGTCAAGGCCCGGTAGAGCTGCTCCAGCAGGACGAGGCGGGCCAGTTCATGGGTCATGGTGAGGCGGGAGAGTGATAAGTGTTCATCGGCCGCAGCCAACAAAGCGTCCGCCAGCCCCCAATGGCCGCCGAGGAGAAAGGCCAGGGGCCGGGCCAGCTCTTGCCGTTTGCTGAGCCAGGCGGCGAATTCTTCGGTGGTAAACTCCCGGCCGGCGGGGGTCAGGGCCGTCACCCAGGCCCGGGGCGGTATCTGGGCCCGGAGGCGTTGACCTTCCTTCAGTTTTATGGTTTCCGGGGTTAATCCTCCGGTCTCCTTTTCCTCCCGGACACTTCTCAGGGTGAGTCGCGCCAGGGGCAGAAGGCGTTTGCGGTAAAAGTCCAGGCCTTCCTGAATGAACCCTTCCCGGGTCTTGCCCACCATCAGGATAGTCATCTGAAGCATGCTATTGCCAAGGATACGGAGGGAAAACGGATCATAGAGGGGCCCGTGGCCGCCATAATGAAGAATACGCCTCGATAATAAACGGACTCAAGGTTCCGGGCCGTTTCCCGGGAGGAGGAGAAAGCGGCTCTTACCCGAGGCGATGCGGCTGCCGTCGGCAATGCGGATGATCTCCCCTTCGGCCTGGCGGCGGCTGCCGTTTTTGGTGTGGAGTACCCCCCGCACCCGGATGGGCTCCCCGGGTTTCAGGGGTTGGTGAAAGCGCACCTCCATGCTCAGGGTTAGACCGGGCCCGGCGAAGCGCCACACCGCGTGGGCCATCAGTTCATCCAGCAGGGTGGAGAGGATGCCGCCGTGGATCACCTGGGCCCAGCCCTGGTACTCCCTGGGGATGGCCAGCTCGGTCTCCGCTGCCATCTCCGCCTCCGAATAGCGCACTGCGATCTTAAAGCCGCGGGGATTGTTCTTGCCGCAGACGAAGCAGTAGTTGTCGGCCACGGGGGTCGGCGCCGGGGCCCTGCTGGCGGTTTGATCTGGAGTAGTCATCCGTTGGCCGACATTTTAAAGTTTGAAGATAGTTTGGCTAACTAATCGGAACCGTTAATAGTACCGGCAAAAGGCCCCCAGGCCAAGGATAAATGGTCAGTTAGCAGTTGCCGCCAGTCAGGCTCGACGTCAGCATCCGTAAGCCTTTGGAAAACCACCTGCTTCTGATCACTGGCCACGGAGAACTACGGTTATCATTTCGACTCCGTGGGATAGCCTGCCTTCTCCCACTCCAGCCAGCCGCCTTTCAAAGCCCAAACCTGGGGAAAGCCCATTTCTATCAATAGCTGCGCCACCCGGGCACTGGTGCCCTCGTTATTTCGGGAAAGGACGATTTTTTCCCCTTTCGGCAGGTTCGCGGCCCAGGTTTTGAAATCATTGGGGTCCTGGCGCACCGCACCCTTGATTTTTTTATCGCTGTCTTGCCAATCATGCGGCTGCCTTACATCCAGGATGAGTACCTGGGGGTCGGAGAGCCAGGTCTTTAAGGTTTCGCGGTCCAGACGCGGGGCTTCCGGGCGGGTGGCCTCGAGAATGGCACATGACCAGGGGGAGGCCAGCATCAGGCTGACCGCCATCATCATCAGCCATAACCTTGCTTTCTCCATCTTCCCGTCTCCTTTTCGGGTCTGGAGAAAAGATAAGATCGGGTAGCGGGGAAGCAACCTCGCTAGCCCTTTGGGGTCAATTCCAGCAAGGCGGCGATTTGCCCCGCCAAATCGGCGGTTTGCTTCGCCGGGTCCCCGGTCCTGGGGGTCAGCAACTGCGGCCGATTCCGGTACTCGGCCTTGGGGGCCACCTCGAACTCCGGCGGAAAGGAGTCCTCGAAGTACATCTGCTGGAAACCGATGAACTTCAGAGGGTGGGCGGTGGCGTCCAGCACCGCGGTTTCCCCGGCCTCCACCAGCCTCTCTTTCAAGGCTGCCCGGAAGCCGGCCAGGGATTCGCCCCCCTGGGTGCAGGCGATGTGGCCGTGGCGGTTGGCCAGCAGCATGGAGTCCATGATCTCCTGTTCGCTCACCTGGACCACGGCCACCGAGCCCTCGCCGGCCCGGCGGTGGTATTCCTCCACCAGGCGGATGACCCGGGGCATGGACACCGGGTTGCCGATCATGGCCGCCTGGGCCACGCTGGCCTGCACGGTCACCGGTTTGAAGACCCGTTTCGCCTGGTCCGGCTCCAGGTAGTAGCGGAACACCGGGTCGGCGTGGCGGGACTGGACCCCGATGACCCGGGGCAGGGTCTCGATAATCTTGAGCCCGTGGAGGCGCAGGAAGCCTTGCATGATGGCGGTGATGTTGCCGGCGTTGCCGATGGGCACCACCACTACCTTCCCGGCCAGCTCATAGTCGAACCACTGGGCGATCTCGTAGGCGTATGACTCCTGGCCCCGGATGCGCCAGGAGTTCTTGGAGTTGAGCAGGGCCACCTGGTAGTGGTCCGCCAGGGACTCCACCACCTTCATGCAGTCGTCGAAGACCCCGGGGATCTCCAGTACCCTGGCGCCGTGGCCCAGGGGCTGGGCCAGTTGCTGGGGGGTGACTTTGCCGTGGGGCAGGAGCACCGCGGAGGCCACCCGGCTTCCCAGGTAAGCGGCGTAAAGGGTGGCGGCCGCCGAGGTGTCGCCGGTGGAGGCGCAGATGGCCAGGAGCTTGCCGGCCCCGGGCTGGCGCACCAGGTAGTTGAGATAGCTCAAGGCCGCGGCCATGCCCCGGTCTTTGAAAGAGGCGCTGGGGTTCTGGCCGTCGTTTTTATAATAAAAGGCCCCGCCGACTTCTTCCCGCAGCGCATCATTGGCCGCCACCTGAGGGGTGTGGCCTTCCCCCAGGTAGATGACGTTCTCAAGGGGAATGACCGGGGCAATCAGTTCGTAAAAGAGAAAGACCCCTTTCAGGGCCGGCAGGTTGAGCATCTTGCGGTAATCGAACAAGCGGCGCCAAAAAGCCCCGGAGTGCTGCTGGAGGCGGTCGGCGGCCTTATCCTCCAGGAGGAAGAGTCCCCGGCACTTCGGGCAGGTGTAGAGCAGCCGGCTGATGTCGTACTCCGCCCCGCATTCGAGACAGCGATATACCAGATCGCCTTCCGGCTTCGGTATGAGAAAGGGCCGGATATCGTCGGGAAATTGTTCGGGTCTCAACCTTTCTTTTTCCTTTCAAACCAAAGTCGTTTAGACTATTTTTTATTTAAAAAGCCCCAATTTAATTTGTGGTATTTGATCCCAATTTTTGCCTTCTAGCAATCTTCCAGCCTTTTTCTTATTTTTCCCACCCCATTGTTTAAAGAAAAAAGCTACTTTATTGTTGATGGCATGATCTCTAATTTCTGTTACCCATTCTTTTTTCATAATCCTGCTTTGCGCTCCAGATTCTCCCCCCACAATGACCCAGTCTATGCCATCAAAATCCAGGGTACTAATATTATTAAGCAATGGCTCAAATGAAATAAATTTAATTTTAGCTGGGGTTTGCCTAAGATGAGAAATACGATAAGCGAATTCTTCTGACTCCACAGTAACACCCATCCATAAGTTATCAGGCCAAGATAAATGTGGTGCCAATTCTAACAATCTTTCAGACCTCTTAGTCAATATTTGAAAAATATGATGATCGGCTATCTTAATTATTTTAAAAACTTGTTCAATAAAGTTAATAGGAATATTTTCGTGAAAAAGATCACTCATTGAATTTACAAAAACCTTTTTGGGGCTATTCCACTTTAATGGGTCGCTTAAAACATCATGGTGCAATGTAATATCAAATCCGTTAACATAACGCGGGTTGTTCATTGCTCTGAGCCTTAAAGCTAATTTTTCAGCATAGCAATATCTACAGCCTTCGCTTATTTTTGTGCATCCTGTTACAGGATTCCAAGTGGCTTCAGTCCATTCAATTTTTGAAGACATAGACATATTATTCTTTCTCCGGGAATGTAACCAAGACATTCTCCCCAAACGTTCCTTTATTCCTCTGCGATTTAGGGGGCTTCACATTGATTAAGCCTTTTTCTTCCATTTTATAAAGTATATCTTTATAATTTTTTTTGATGAATGGTTTTCCAACATTGTGGCGCTTAAATATTTCGACCATCTTCAAAGATTTCCCCTCAAATTCATCTAAAAGCATTTGTGAAAGATCATCTAAGGGGCGACTAAATGTAAATAAAAACTTTTGTTTTTCAGTTGCCGGACAATATTCAAATGTAGGAACGCCTTGGTCTGATCCAGAGCTATATTTTGCCATAATATCTTTCATAATTTCATATCCTCTTTCATGCTTCGAAATAAATATTATGTAATGACTTGTTTTCTTCCCAGATTCATCTTTAAAACGGAATGGGAGGATATATCGAAACCCTAATTCGTCAATTGCAAGCCCCAATCCTTCTATAATTGTTAATTCCCGCTCTTTTGGATTCATGTTGGCTATTTTATCTCTCAATTCCCCTGCTCTTTTTTCTCCAAATATTGCATTTATGTCACCATCGAAGAGTGGATTGTTTAAACTTATATTAATGCGATTATAATTAAAAAAGAAAATACAATCACATCCCCAATCTTTAAGCACAAACTTGAGCAATGATAGGGAAAGTCCTTTGTAACCCCAAGGATCGATGAAGAATAAAGAAGGGATCAAATTTATTTCCTTAAACTTATTGGCAAGCTTATCCCCGACCGAATCATTCATTAAAAGAGGTTTGTTTTCTAATTGGTTTATTCCAGGAACTTTTTCGATGGCTTCTTGTAATGACCTAATATATTCTTGATTTGCATCATTAAATATAATTACTAATCTTTTTCTTAACTTCACGTTTTTAATTGCTTCTTCTATGACAAGGATGGGTGTGGATTTAGTTTTATCCTCATACAAACCTGGGCCCGAAAATAAATCAATATAGCCTAATCTACCATTTTTTCTTTCAACAGAAGGGAGAAGCACATTAGCCCAAGCTGAAAAATATTTTTTTACAATCTCTGCTTTTACCTTGGACTGGTCTCTCATTTTTTCAAAAAATTTATCATCGCCGGTCATAATATCTCCTAACTGGTCAAGTAGTTAAGTGATACTTCTTCAGCTTGTATTGCAGCAGGCTCTTGGTGATGCCCAGCATCTCGGCGGCCCGCACCTGCACCTGACCGCTCTTCTCCAGGGCCCGGCGGATCATCTGTTCCTCAATGGCCTCCAGGGCCTCCGGCAGGGGGGTGTGCAGGGGGACGAAGTGGTCGATGTCCAGTTTGGCCTCGGCGGCGGCGGGAGCCATGTCCCCGGGCAGGTCCTCGGGGGTGATCAGGTTATTGGCGCACAGGATCACGGCCCGCTCCATGACGTTTTCCAGCTCCCGGACGTTGCCGGGCCAGGGGTAATGCACCAGCAACTTCAAGGCCTCCGGGGTGAGGCGGATCTTGCCCCGGACATTTTCCTGGGCGTACTTCTTGATGAAGTGGCCCGCCAGCAGGGGGATGTCCTCCGGGCGCTGGCGCAGCGGGGAGATATGGAGATGGACCACATTGAGGCGGTAGAACAGGTCTTCACGGAAGCGGCCGGCCTCCACCTCTTCCTTCAGATCCCGATTGGAGGCGGCCACCACCCGCACGTCCACCTTGATGGAGCGGCTGCCCCCGACCCGTTCGAACTCCATCTCCTGGAGGACCCGCAGCAGTTTTACCTGGAGGGCCTGGGACATCTCCGCCACTTCATCCAGGAACAGGGTGCCGCCGTCGGCCAGCTCGAAGCGCCCCTTGCGCATGGCCACTGCGTGGGTAAAGGCGCCCCGTTCGTGGCCGAATAGCTCGCTTTCCAGCAGGGTTTCGGTAAGCGCCGCGCAGTTCACCGAGATGAAGGGCCGTTGCGCCCGGTTGCTGCACTGGTGGGTGGCCCGGGCGATCAGTTCTTTGCCGGTGCCGCTCTCGCCGGTGACCAGGACGGTGGCCTTGGAGGTGGCCACCCTTTTGACCAGGGCCAGGATCTCCGCCATCACCCGGGATTCCCCCACGATGTTGGGAAAGCCATATTTCTTGTCCAATTCCTGGGATAGCAGCCGGTTGGTGAGGAGGAGGTGGCGGTACTCCAGGGCCTTGGCGATAGTCACCAGGATCCCCTCATTTTTAAAGGGCTTCAGGATGTAGTCGAAGGCCCCTTTCTTCATAGCGGTGACGGCCAGCTCCACAGTGCCGAAGGCCGTCATGATGACCACCGGCAGGTCCGGATAGAGGCGGTGCACCTCATCCATGAGCTCGATGCCGCTCATCTTGGGCATTTTCATGTCGGTGAGCACCAGGTCCAGGTCGGCGGTGCCGGCGACCTTCAGGGCCTCCGGGGCGCTGGGCGCGGTAAGGACCTCGTAGCCCGCCCCTCCCAGCAGGGCTTCCATGACCGTCAGATAATTGACTTCATCGTCAACAACTAAGATGGTATCCATAAAAAGAGTTTCGAGTTTCGAGTTTCGAGTTTTTGGTAGGGCGGCCGTCTCCGCCCCCCCCGGCCCACAGGGAGGCAGGCCCGGGAGCCCGCCTTACCTGCTGAAAGCTGATAGTTTTCAGCTACTCATCAGGCCACCTTTTCCAAGGGCAAATTCGGCAGGGTGATGGTTACCACCGTGCCCTGGCCCCTGGTGCTGTCGATCTTTATGCTACCCTGATGGGTCTCGATAATGCTCTTGACGATGGGCAGGCCCAGGCCGCTACCTCTTTCCTTGGTGGTGAAGAAAGGGTTTAGGACCTTTTTCAGGCTCTCCGGCTCGATGCCTTCGCCGGTGTCCGCAAAGCGGATCTCGCCGCCGCGGCCCTGGGGGCCCGGTTGGGTGGACACGGTGAGCCGGCCGCCCCCGGGCATGGCCTGGATGGCGTTGAGCAGCAGGTTCAGGAAGGCCTGGTACAACAGGTCCGGGTCCGCGGCCAGTGCCCTGCCCCGGAGACGGTATTCCCGGTTGACCTCGATCCCCAGGCGCCGGATCTCCGGCTCCAGGAACTCCAGACCCCGGTCCAGCACCGCCTCCAGGTCGCAGGGGCGCAAATGGGGAACCCGGGGCCGGGCGAAATCCAGGAATTCCGTGACCTTTTCATTGAGGCGGTTGGCTTCCTCGACGATGATCCAGGCCAGGCGGTTTTGCGGCTCATAGCGCGCTAGGCGCTCTTGCAGCAGTTCGGCGGTGGAGCTGACGATCCCCAAAGGGTTGCGGATTTCATGGGCCACCCCCGCGGTCATCTCCCCCAGGGCCGCCAGACGCTCCGATTGGTGCAACTGAGCCTCCAGGGACCGTTGCTCCTCCTGGCGCCGGGCCAGAATCAGGCCAGCCTGCTTGACGATCTGGCGCAGGATAATGAACAGCAAGCCCATAATCACCACCAGGATGACCAGGATGAGGAGGCGGAATTTATTGATTTCCGCCAGATCGCCGGAGATGTTCTGGGTGATCTCAAAGACCCCGATAACTGGCCCCGAGGGGTTGGTTAACTCTTTCTCCAGACGGAAGGGGATGAAGGCCTTGAGGTGCTTCGACTGAGTGCTGCTGGGCCAGAGGACGCTAAGGGGACCGTAGCCGGGCACCTCAAAATAGTTCTCCCCGGCCAGGGCCCTCTTAACCCCGGGAAGGTCATCGCTCTTTTTCCCCAGGGGCAGGTTGGCGGTGCTGTAGGAAAAGACCCCCTCCTGATCGTACTGGTTCAACTGGTCCACGTGAAACCCATGGATGGTGTTGCGCACCACCTCATCCAGACGGCGGGACTGCTCCGGGTCGGATAAGGTAATCCGGCCGCCCTTTTCGAAGGCAGTAGGCAGCACGAACTGCTGAAAGATCTGGTGATTCAGGTTGGCCGCCAGCAACTCCAGGTAGGCTTCGTTTTTCTTCATGATCATCTGCTGGGCCCGGAGAGTCAGCAAGACGACGAGAATGCCGGTGACGATCGTGATGACGATAAAACCCGGCAAAGAAAAGAATTTTACCAGGCCGAAGGGGTTCAGGTCTTGGTCCGCTCGCCACCAAATAGTTCGCAGATTCAGGCGTTTCATGCGCTCAGAAAACCTTGGGCCGAGCCACCGATCCCCAGGACTACGAAATCCCAACACCACTCCAACACCGGTTTGGCCACCCGGCGGATCTCCCCGGGGACTTCGCTCTGGTAAGGCAAGTCCAGGAAACCCGGGCGGCCGTCTTGCCGGCCGGCGGTTAGCTCCCGCTCCAGGGCCGCCGGCTCGGGGGGCAGCTCGGCCAACTCCCGGTCGCTGAGGCCCTGGCCGCCCACAAACTCAGCCAGGGCGCAATCATAATTGAGGCTCAGGACCTGGCTTTCGGCCCACTTCGGGTCCTGGTGGCGCTTGCCGGACATGGGTCTCCAGTTTCACACAGCCGCAGCAAGGCCGGGAATGTTACCTTATCTTAAAATGTTAGCCGATCAGGCAGAGAGATTCAAGATTATCCTGAACGGAGCCCTGAGGCGTTGAAAAGAATTCGATTATTTGCTTCGCTCAGAATGACAATTCTGCTATCTTGGCCATAATCAGGTAGCAGCTCCGGCCACGGTACCTGTTATTATACCAGAAAGGCCCGGGGCGTGACCTCCCTTTACAACCTGTAAAAAATATTGACATGAAGGTTCCCGAATTATTCCCGAAGGCCTGGGGTGTTCGATAAATTGATTAAATAATACAATCGGTTAAC
>Ga0208191_1000275_pt1 | contig 41589 bp, 39 predicted proteins | sample June2015DPH_13_5_FD_184709 | JGI IMG/M metagenome (GOLD analysis project Ga0208191, IMG submission 184709) | Peatland microbial communities from SPRUCE experiment site at the Marcell Experimental Forest, Minnesota, USA - June2015DPH_13_40... | ecosystem: Environmental > Terrestrial > Soil >... | reverse complement strand
ACAATGTGCCATAAGCCCCATAACTCCTTTCAATGTTTAGATTTTTGCCAAACCCATTATAGCATTGATTGGCTGTTTTGGGGCTGTTTTACTTGCTATCTCAAGTAATTTCTACCGGACAGCAGTGATGTCAGCCCGATTATGAAACAGACCAATAACTGGGGACGCCCCCGCCTGGACACCGGCCCGCTATTTCCTGGACAAGACCGCGCATCTCGGGTAATATTCAACAATCATAATCACCTGCTTATGGGGGGCCGGCGCTCACTGCCAGGTTCCTCCCCTGATCACAGATCAGGGGCTCCTCAAGGATTAATCGATGAAACGCACCCTGTTGCTCAACCCGCCGTCATTCCAGGATTTTGACGGCGGCGCCGGTTCGCGCTACCAGGCCACCCGGGAAGTCACCTCCTTTTGGTATCCCACCTGGCTCTGTTACCCGGCCGGACTTATTCCCGAGAGCCGGGTAGTGGACGCCCCGCCGGAGAACCTGACGGTGGCCCAGGTGGCATCCCTGGCCAGCGATTTCGAATTGGCGGTGCTCTTCACCACCAGCGCCTCTTTCCGGCACGATCTGAAAACGGTCAGCCGCCTCAAAGAGAAAAACCCGCAATTGCTGGTAGGCCTGGTGGGGCCCCAGGTGAGCATCCTGGCCCAGGAATCGTTGTCCGCCGGCCCCCAGGTGGATTTCGTGGCCCGCCGGGAATTCGACTATGCGGTGGCTGAGATCGCCCAGGGACGTCCCTGGCAGGAAATCCAGGGGGTCAGCTACCGGCAGGGCGATGCCATTCATCACAACCCGGATCGGCCCTACCTCGAGGACCTGGACGCCCTGCCCATGGTCACCGAAATCTATCACCGGGATCTGAAGATGGAAAACTATCAGATTCCCTACCTGCGTTACCCGTACGTCTCCTTTTATACCGGCCGGGGCTGCCCGGGCCATTGCGTTTACTGCCTCTGGCCCCAGACCTTCACCGGCCGGCGCTACCGGGTCAGGAGCGTGGCCAACGTGGTGGCGGAAGTGCGCCGCGGCCTGGAGTTGTTCCCCCAGGCCGCGGAGATCTTTTTCGATGATGATACCTTCACCGCCAACGGCGAACGGGCCCGCAGCCTGGGCCGGGAATTCCGCGGCCTTAACAAAAAATTTCTCTGGTCCACCACCGCCCGGGTCACCACTTCCTACGAGACCCTAAAGGCCATGAAGGAGGGGGGGCTGCGGCTGCTGGTGGTGGGTTTCGAGACCGGCGACCCCCAGGTCTTAAAAAACATTCGCAAGGGTGCCACCCTGGACCTGGGACGCCGCCTGGTCAAGTGGTGCCGGGAATTGGGCATTCAGGTGCACGGCACCTTCATGGTGGGCCTGCCGGGGGAAACCCGGGCCAGCCTGGAGGCCTCCATGCGATTTGCCTGTGAGCTGGACCCGGACACCATCCAGGTTTCCCTGGCCACTCCCTATCCGGGCACCGAGTTTTACGACTTTTGCCGGGAGCGGGGATACTTGCAGGACGAGGCCCGGGTGCACGGCCGGACGGGGTATCAACAGTGCGTGGTGGATTATCCGGGTCTGTCGGCGGCGGAGATCTTCGCGGCGGTGCCCAAGTTTTACCGCCGCTTTTACTTTCGCCCCAGCTACATGGGCCGGACGGCCCTGGTGATGCTGCGGGATTCCGGGGAACGGCGGCGGCTGCTCAAGGAAGGCCGGCAGTTTTTAAGCTTCATGTTCCGGCGGCGCCAGTGCCAGGAGGTCGAGGTGGAGGCTGGGGATAGTTGTCGATAACGGCTAAGGAACCCTGAGCCGCATGGTGGACGTGGCCGCCTTACTGGAGGGCCGCCATTGGGTGCGGGGGTGAAGGCCGCGGGGGAGGGGAGGGCGGCAGCAAGGGCCGGCGGCTGCGGGTCCCTGGCCTCCCCCTCTCGGAGGGGCTGCACCGGGCGCACCGTCATCTTCAGCGCGGATGATTTTGGCTTATCCGAGGCCGTGAACGGCGCGGTGACCCTGGCACACCGCCAGGGACTGCTCCGTTGCGCCAGCCTGATGGCAGCGGGGCCACAGGTGGAGGCGGCCGTCCACCTGGCCCGGGAGCTTCCCGGCCTCTGCCTGGGGGTGCATCTCACCCTCATCAAAGGCCGGGCCGTTTCGTCCCCCGAAAAGATTCCTCATCTGGTGGACGCCCGGGGTCGTTTCGGCAACCAGCCGGTGGCGTTGGGCTGGCGCTATTTTTTTTATCCGCGGCTCCTGCCGGAAATCCGCCGGGAATTGGCGGCCCAGATCGAGGCGGTGCTGCGGCTGGGCCTCTACCCCTGGTACCTGAACAGCCACCTCAACCTGCACATGCACCCGAGAATCTTTCCCCTGGTGGTGGAGCTGGCCCGGGAATACGCTATCCCCGCGGTGCGTCTGGTCCGGGAGGACTGGCGCACCACCCTGGCCCTGGCCCCGGACCATCCCTTTCCCAAGCTGGCGCAGGGGCTCATCTTCGCCCTGCTTTGCCGCCGGGCGCGGCGCCAGGCCCAGGCCGCGGGGCTCTTCTATAACGACCAGCTCTTTGGTCTGTTAAACCATGGCCGCATGACCGAAACCTATCTCCTGGACCTGATCCCCCGGCTGCAGGCGGGGGTCACCGAGATTTACAGCCATCCCGGGCTTTACGCCGACCCGGGACTGCCGGCTTACCGCCGCCGGCAAGAGTTGACCGCCCTTCTCAGTCCGCGGCTCAAGGAAGCCCTGGCCGCGGCGGCGGTGGAGGTGAGTGACTTCGAAAGATTGAGCCAGCGGATGAGGGATCTCTGAAAAAATCCAAGTAATTTAAGTAACTTCCCCGATTAATCCATATGTGATGCGGGCACCCTCGCCGGTGGCTTGAGGGTGAATGACAGCCGTGGACGGCCCTGACCAAAAAAAACCAAACACCCACATTTGGATTTTCCCAGAGGTTTCTGATAAGCAGTACAGGCGTCACGCCGGTGGCATGCTCCTAGCGCTTCCTTGACGCCCAGGCTCCGGATAATTAACTTAAATAGAAATGTTGAGGAGGGCATGATCCGTGACCGAAAAGAGTACGCTCCGATGCGACGTGGATCCGGTGTGCAATATTGACCTGACCGCCATGCACGGCGAATTCGCATATGACTTTGAAGAAGAAACCTACTGGTTCTGTTCGGAGCTTTGCCGGGACCAGTTCGCTGCCCAGCCGCAGAAATACGCGAAGAAAAAGAAGGATAAAAAGATCTTGACCTGAACTGGTATGTTTTCCTGGATTATGCCGCAGAAAAAGGGAGAGAGAATAGTATAGCTAAATGAAATAACAGGTATAAATTAGCAAATCAGGGGGGCCTCGATGCTCGCCCAGGGGTTAAGGTCAGAAAGAGGTGATCCGGCGGAATTTTAACCGGGCCATCATGATAGATTTCCAGGGGGGCAAGATCCATGCAGTTGACCAATTTGAGCGGCAAGGTGGCGGTGGTGACAGGGGCATCGAGCGGGATCGGCGAAGCCGCTTCCCGAGCCCTGGTGGCCGAGGGAGTACAGGTAGTCCTGGCGGCCCGTTCAGTCGATCGTCTTAAGGGGCTGGCTCAGGAACTTGGCGAGTTGGCCCTGGTGTTACCCACGGATGTCGGCGACGAGGCTGCCGTGGAGCGCCTCTTTGCCGAAGTACAGCACCGCTTTGGTGGCCTTGACCTCCTCTTCAATAATGCCGGAATAGGCTATGGCGGTTCCTTTGTCGAAGGCAAAACCGAGGAATGGCGGGCCACTATCGATGTCAACCTCTATGGGGTGTTGTTTTGCACCCGTAAGGCCATTCCCCTGATGCGCGGCCGCCCGGGTGCGATGATCGCAACGGTTTCAAGCGTGGGCGGGCGCCATGGCATTGCCGGATTTGCCGTCTACAATGCGACCAAATTCGCGGTGGTCGGCCTGCACGATGCCCTGCGTAAGGAACTCGGCCCCGAGGGCATCCGGGTTTCGCTCATCGAGCCCGGGGCGGTTTACACCAATTGGGGTTACAACATTCCCAAAGGGGAGATGAAGGCCCGCCGCGACCAGCTTGAAGCCCTCAAGCCCGAGGACATTGCCAATGCCCTTGTCTATGCCTTCGCCCAGCCAGCCAACGTCAACCCCCAGGAGATTTTGATCATGCCGACCCGACAGACCTATCCATGAAAACTGGAGAGGGCCATCGCTCTCCTTTGCATCATAGTTACTTGCCAAAACCAGAGTCTTATCCCCAAAGCCTCAAAAAGCTGCAGGTATGAGAGGGATCTTCCACCTTCCCCGTGATCAGTTCCAGGTTTTTCTGACCTGGGAGGGGGAAGCCTTCGGTGCGGGTGTCGAGAACCCTCACCTCAGGGCTCATTCCTAACAAGGCTGAGGTGAGGTCCCGGCCCACTGCTCCCGGTCCGCCGGCAAGTAAGAATCTCATTGGACAGCACCCTTCAGGAAAAAGACCGCTTCCCCGCGGGGGCAATCGCTTTCCCCAAATCCGGCCTGGGGACACGCTTCAAGATGAGCGCCCCCAAAGCCGCCAGCACGGCCAGGGCGGCGGCGCCGTAAAAGGTGAAGGTCCAGCCGATCCAAAGCATGGCGGAAGAACAGATAACTCCGCCGACGATACCGCCGACGCCCTTGGCACTGTAAATGAAGCCATAGTTGGTCGCCAAATAGGCGGTGCCGAAGCGGTCCGCGGTGATGGGCGGGAAAAAGGCAAAAATTGGCCCGAAGCTGAACATAGCCACCACGATCAATAGCACAAAGAAGATAGGGTTGCGCCCCAGGACCGGCAGCAAGGCCACGGCCGCGGCGCAAATGAGAAAGTCAATCACCATGGCATTCTCACGTCCCAGCTTGTCGGAGAGAAAGCCCCACACCACACGCCCCAGGCCATTGCCGATGCTGTTCAGGGTAACGGCGAGGATAACAATATTGGCGGCTATGCCCAAATCTTTGGCGAAGGGCTTAGCCTGGGCCGTTACCATCAAATAACCGGAGGCCATGGCTACAAAGATTGCGTATATTAAGTAGAATTGGGGGCTCTTCAACATCTCCAGGGGAGTGAGACCGCGCTCCTGTACCTTGGGAGCAGCAGACGGCGAGGCAGATACGCTGGCGGTTAGAGCCTCGGAAGGAAAATGGAGTACTTGCGCCACAATGAGGAGAATGACGCAGAAACCTATTCCCGTCCACAGAAAAGTGGTCCCATAACCGTAGCTTGCCAAGAGATACCCGAACAAAGGGATGAAGGGTGCCGCACCTGCACCGAAACCAGCCGCCATCACGCCGGAGGCCAATCCTCTTTTTTGGGGATACCATTTCAGGGCGGTAGCTATGCCGCCGGTATAAACAAAACTGGCTCCTATGCCTGCCAGGCCATAGAAGCAATAAAGCGCAGACAACGATTTGACCAACCCCAAGGCCGCCCAGCCGATGCCCACACAGAAGGCGGCCAGGGTGAAGAAGAGGCGGGTGCCGAACCGGTCTAACAGATAGCCGGTTAGCGGCGCCGAATAAGTCATAAAAATGATAAACAGGGTAAAGGCCAGTTGCACGGTCGGAAGGGACCACTTAAAGGTTTGCGTAAATGAGGGTACAAACAGCGTCCACGCATATTGGAGGCTTGAGATCATCATCATGCCAACTAACCCAGCCACCAACTGGATCCATGGTTTGCTGGTGAAAGACCTGTGAATCTTCTCAGATGCAGAATCAGCCTGGGTACTCATGAATTGATCCTCCCTACCGGGATCGCGGTGCAGGGTCGGTGAAGACCCTGCACCTGTTTTGACAAGCCGGTTCTCCTAAGTAGTCACCGGGGGAGCCGCCTCTACGGGTTTAGCGGTAGCCTTGACATTCGCGATCTTTTGATCCACAAAAGCCTGCATCTTGGCGATATGCTCTGCCTTCAGATGAGCAAAACGCCCCTGGTGCTTCATGTACTCGCCTACCGGCTTGTACTTCTTGGGGACATGGGTGTATTTGTACTCGCCGTCCTCCCACTCATAGAGGGACCACATGCCGGTCTCCACGGCCAGTTTGCCCATCTCCATGGTGAGCTTCTCATCAAACTGCCAGCCTTTGGGGCAGGGAGTAAGCATGTGCATGAAGGTCGGGCCTTCCTGGCTCAGGGACTTTCTCACCTTGTTCATCAGGTCCAGGGGATAAGCCACCGAGGTGGTCGACACATATTTCACCGCCGGATGCCCGCCGATAACCAGCTGCGGCGGGTTTTTGGGGAACAGAACATTGGCTTCGGGGATCATTTTGCCCGGAGGCGTGAAGGTCGTCTGGGCGCCGTAAGGCGTGGTGGGTGAGATCTGGATCCCGGTATTGGCATAGGATTCATTGTCATAGCAGATGAACAGGACCTTGTGGCCGCGGTACATCAAGGCGGACATAGCCTGCAGGCCGATGTCCACCGAGCCGCCGTCACCGGCCATGACGATGATATTGGGAAAGGGCCCGTCATACTTACGCTTGCGGGCCATGATCTTATACGCCGCCTCGACTCCCGAGGCCACGGCGCCGCCGTTGGTGATCTGGGCGTGAATCCAGGAGACGGCATAAGGCGTGCAGAGGTAGCTGGAATTGGCCACATACATGCAGCCCGTGGGACCGACGAAGATCGTATCCTTCCCCGCGGCCTTGGCCACCAGCCGATAGTTTAGGGCGGGACCGCATCCGGCGCAGGTGCGGTGGCCCGGCACGTACATTTCTTCAACGGGCGCGCCGCGGAATGATTTGATCGGCTCAAACTTCTGAAACTTATAATCAAAAGGCTTCATGAATCGTCCTCCATGGTTAATCAAGAGAGTGGTTATTCTTCTTCGAACCCAATCCAGCGGACATACCGGTCGGCCCTCTTGTCCTTGGCCATCTTGGAGAGCACCTTGGCCATATAATAGAAATCCTCAGACCAGATGGTTTCCCCGCCGAGACCCGCCATGAAAGAAGTGACCACGGGTCTTGGGTCGAGATCATAGAGGGAAGCCCGGAGTTCGTGAATCAGGTTGCCGCCCCGCATGGCGCCGCCGTAGGAGGTGCTCGTCTCTACCGTCCCCACCGCCTTGACATGACTCAAGGCTTCCGCAATCTCATGGGTCGGCCAGGGGCGCACCCAGCGGAGCCGGGCCATACCCGCCTTCAGGCCGCTTTTCCGCAAGGCATCCACTGCCTTCCGGCAGGTATTGGCGTGGGCGCCCATAATGAAGAAGGCGATTTCGGCATCCTCCAGTCTGTATTTCTCCAGGAAGGGGTCATAGTTCCGCCCGAAGATCCGGTTAAAGTCCGCAGTCGCCTCTCTGATGACTTGCGGAAGGACCAGAAAAGTCGCCGCCCTCTGCGCGTCCATGGGCGCACCCTGGTCGGGTCTGATCTGGGGACCATGGGAGACCGGACAGGTCGTGCTTAACGGGTGAGGGGCGCTATACGGCGGCAGGAATTCCTTCACCTGGGCCGGGTCGGCCAACAGCACCCTATCGGGAATGTGGGAGATAAAGTAACCGTCCTGGCAGATCGCCTGGGGCAGCATCACCCGGGGATCTTCGCCGATCCGGAAACCCATCAGGGTGTTATCGAACACCTCCTGGGGGCTGCAGGCCCAACCCATCAGCCAACCCTGGTCCCTAAAGGACAGGGCGTCGGTATGCTCGGAGCCGAAATCGCCGGGGGGGTCCAGGGTCCGGTCCGCAATAGCCATCTGCACCGGATATCTGCCGCCGGAAATGGGGCTGTATAATTCCCCGGCATAGGTGACCCCAACACCGGAGCTGCCCGTGTAGGCCCGCGCCCCCGCGGCGGAGGCCCCCAGCACCACGGAGAGCTGGGCATGCTCACCTTCACCGTGAACAAATTCCGCTTCCAACTCGCCATTGGCGACCATCTTGGCAAGCTCCATCATGATCGCGGTGTAGGGACGGATGGGGAAGGAACAGATCACTTCGACTTCTGCCGCCTTTGCCCCCTGTGCGGCAGCCGAACAGCCAGTTAATTTTCTTTCTTGAGGCATAATCGTTTCTCCTCCCCTAGAAGGGTTTTTCCAAACGGTGGACGCCATCCGCAAAATCAAGCTCCGGAACCGGGGACAGGGCATCTACCGGACACTGTTGGATACAGATCTGGCAGCCCTTGCAGAACTTCCAGTTCCATTCCATCAGGTCCTCTTTCTCATTGTAAGACCAGCAGGCATCCGGACAGGCGATGTAGCAGGTCAGGCAGCGGGTGCATAATTCGTGGTCAATGACCGGCCGCACAATGCGCCAGTTGGAGGTCACGAAAAGATCTTGCTGCCGAACGGGGGCCGGGGTAATCGCCCCGAAGGGTACTTCCCGGTCATGGGGAATGTTTATGGTTCCGAATTCTGGAAGCTTTTTAGACATAGCACCATGCTCCTTTTTGCATATGTTGTTCGAATTCTTGGGTCTTTCATCCGCCCCAGGAATACTCGACGCGGGTCTTGCGAAACTTCCGCAGCTTCACTTCCGCGTAACCCTTTTCCATGCCGGAGACGTCCTTGACGATCTTGGCCAGGTCCTCTTTCTTGATCAGGCCGCTGATCTTGGCCATGGCGCCGACTATCGGCGCGGCGATCCCGGCGCCAATGCCCACCGCGTCAGTGCCGCCCTCGGAACCCGAAAAATCCACAGTCTTAACGCCCGAGATGCCGTCCGCGTCCACGGTGGCGACGGCCCCGAGCACGTCAGCGTTGGGAATGAACTGGAGCATGTAGTCAATCTCACGGTTGGTATTGATCAGCAGAAGACCCCCTTCGGGCATCCCCCGCAACACGTTGATGCCTTTGACGATGGTCGGCTCCGCGACAATGACTACGTCAGGATGGTCATTGGTGTAGACATACTTGTGCTCGATCTCTTCATCGCTGATCCTGACGTACTTGCGAGTCGTCACCAACACGCGGTCCGGGAGGTCCTCATAATTATCAAAGGCCATCACGTGCTTGCCTTCCGTTTCGGCCGCTTTGCCGATGGCGCTGGCAATATCGCGGCCCTCCTTATCCATGGTTACTCCACGGGTCCAAATGGTTATTTCGGTAATTTTGGCCATACATCCCTCCTGATTGTGTCATCAGTCAGACTGATGTTTTAAAAACTCCGCCATCTTGTTTTCCCGAGCCACTACCTGCGCCTCCCACCTCCCACCTCCCACCTCCCTTCTTCCCTTTGAATAAGAGTTTTTCGATCTCCTGCAAATGACGGCGCATGGCCTCCCGCGCCCTTACGCCATCACCCATTTTAACCGCGTCCAGGATTATCTTGTGACCCCGAAGGGATTCCACCGCTCGCCGGTCACTCTGGAGAATCTCTTTCCGGGACTCAGCCAAAAGGTCAATCAGGGCATTCACCAGGCGGCTCATAACCAGATTCTTGGCTGACCGGGCCAGGGTCATATGGAAGGCCGTATCGAAGTCCACCGTGTTCGCCCCGGAGGCCAGGCTCTCTTCATGGGCCCTGACCATTTCTGCCAACTGTTTGACCTCTTCCGGAGTGGCATACTCTGCCGCCAGCTGAGCAATGAAGGGTTCGATGATCTTGCGGATGTAAAAGATATCCTTGAGATCATCTTTCTCATGAAACAGGGCCGCGGACAAAGACTGGATCGAGACATCCTGGCCTGACGCCAGCACGTACGTGCCGTTGCCTTGCCGACTCTCCACCAGCCGCATCGATTCCAGGCAACGAATCGCTTCGCGCACCGTGGTGCGGGATACCTTGAAAGCCTCGGTCAATTCTCTCTCGGAGGGCAGTTGGTCTTCCTTCTTCAGCTTGCCCTTTTGAATGAGATTGATGATCTGCTTGACCACATCCTGATAAGCCTTTTTCTTTTCCACCGCTTTTAACATCTCATTATTCCCTCGTCCTTTGGACCTCACTGATGGCCGCCCTAAAATGACCCACCGACACCGAGAGCCCCGTTCTCCGGCTCTCCCCCGGCAAACTGATCACATCCCCGATTGCCAGGATGGCCGCTCTCTTGCAGATATACGCCAGGTCTGAACCGGCCATGCCTGCGGTTTCTTTGGCCAGTTCCTTCAGGTCCACCTCAGCACTCAAGGGCCTATCTTTGGTATGTATCTTAAGGATCTCAAGCCGGGCGGCCTCGTCAGGCACTGGAAAGGGAAGCACAAAATCCAGCCGGCCCGCCCGCATTAAAGCCGGGTCCAGCAGGTCCTTGCGGTTGGTGGCTCCCAAAATGATGACCTCCGAGAGGTCGCTGAGCGTATCAAGTTCGTTGAAGAACTGGCTGGCCACCCGCTCCGGGGCGCCCATTTCGCTGCCCGCGCCCCGCCGGGCCACCAGGGCATCGATCTCATCGAAAAACAGGATACACGGCGCGGATTGTTTGGCTTTTTTGAAGATCTCGTGCAGGGCCTTTTCCGATTCCCCCAACCATTTGGAGAACAGGATGGGAGCGCTGATGGGAATGAAATTCAAACCGGTTTTATTGGCCAGGGCCTTGGCCATGAGGGTCTTGCCGGTGCCGGAGGGTCCGGTGAACAAAATTCCTCCGGAAGGCGACAGCCGCCCTTCGTCGAACAGCTCCGGATATCTAGAGGGCCAGTCCACCACGGAAATGAGGGCCGCCTTGATCTCCTTGAGTCCCCCCACGTCCTCCCATCTGACCGTCGGCCTTTCCGTATAAAACTCCCGGGTGGCCGAGGGTTCGATTTCCCGCAGGGCCGTCAGGAAGTCTTCCGAGGTGATCTGCAGGTTTTCCGACGTATTCAGGAAGGCCTCGGGATTCCCGCCCCCGAGAACCTGAAGATATCGGCGGAACGCCACCATGCCCGCTTCCTTGCAGAGGGCCTGCAGGTCCGCTCCGACAAAACCATGGGTGACCTGGGCCAGACGTTCCAGGTTGACATCCGGGGCCAGCGGCATGCGCCGGCTGTGGATCTTCAAGATCGCCCGGCGTCCCTCGGCGTTGGGCACCGGGATGGTGATTTCCCGGTCAAAACGGCCCGGCCGCCGCAGGGCCGGATCCATCTTCTCCGGAATGTTGGTCGCCCCGATCACCACCACGTGGCCCCGGGGGACCATGCCGTCCATGAGAGCGAGCAGTTGGGCCACCACCCGTTTTTCCACGTCCCCCAGCACGTCAGCCCGTTTCGGGGCGATGGCGTCGATCTCATCGATAAAAATTACGCTGGGAGCCTGGTTGGCGGCCTCCTCAAAGATCTCCCGGAGCTTGGCCTCGCTTTCTCCGTAGAATTTATGGATAATCTCGGGACCATTGACCTTGATGAAATGGAGTTTGACCTCGCTGGCGATGGCCCTGGCAATCAGGGTTTTGCCCGTTCCGGGAGAGCCATAGAGGAGCACGCCCTTGGGAACTTCGATCCCCAGTCTTTCAAAAACCTCGGCATAGCGCAGGGGAAGTTCCACCATCTCCCGCACCAGCCGGAGTTCTTTGTCCAGGCCGCCGATGTCTTCATAGGAGACCTGGGCGGCGCCGTTCACCAGATAATCGGGTTTCTGGAGAACAAAATTGGTCTGCGGGTTGATGATGACCGGGCCGGAAGGCGAGGTCGCCTCTACCCGGAAGCAACGGTCACGGCCGCCGAAAAGCGGGATGTTGATCTTGTCGCCTAGAAACACCGGGTATCCCTGGAGCACCTTGCCGAAATGTTCCAGTTCGGCTTCCCGAGGCAGGGGGCAATTGGCCTCCAAGCAATAGAGGATAACGGTGGTGGCGGTTTGGCGGGGGACCTTCCTGATCTGGACCGTGTCGCCCACTTTGACCTGGGCATTGGCCCGGATCAGTCCGTCGATTTGGATGTTCTGTTTTTCGTGGCCCTGGCCCAGGGCCCCGGTGACCCGGCCTGCCGTCTTTTTTTTGCCGGCGATTTCAATGAGATCCCCCAGGACGGCGCCCAGGGCCTGGATATCTTCAGGGTTCAGGCGAGCCCAACCCTTGCCGACATCATCGGTCAAAGCTTCGCTGACTTTTAATTCCCTAACCACAATACTTGCTTAACCTAATGGTACGGAATAATTGACTTTATCCTGTGTCGGCCACCAGTCAATTCGAGGTTAGATAATAAAGCCATCTGCTCATCTAATCATCATATGGTCTGACCAATTTTTAATATCTGCCTCTCCCCTTTGTCAAGAAAAATTTCTACGGTTACCGATAATTCTTCAGCACAATCCTTACCCAGGACTCCTGACGCCCTAAAACGGCAGGACAAGCTGAAGGCCTTAACCGCGGTGGGCGCGAAGCTGGCCGCCATCCGGCGCTTGTTAAGTTTCTTGATCAGGTGCACCACAATTCCTTGACTTGTTGGAACGCTGGGTACTATATTCAATCCACCCTATCCGGGGAATTCACGCCAGGAGGACACTTACGTGGGAAAACTGAAAATGATTACAGCCATATGCTCCGTGGTGCTCTTCGCCGCTGCCACCTCGACCATGGCCCAGATGCCAAATCCCTATGGGCCGAACATCAACCTGGCAACGGCTAAGATGGTTGCTGCAGCGGCCGCTGATGAAGCGGCTAAATTGAAGATCAATGTTGTCTTCGCCGTGGTGGATACGGGTGGCCAAATTGTCTACCTCGAGCGCTTTGATGTTGCTCAATGGGGCAGTATCAATGTAGCCCTTCACAAGGCTAAGTGCTCGGTCCAGTTCAAACGCCCCACTAAGGCCCTTCAGGACGTCATCCTCAAAGGCAGTATCCAATACCTGACCATGGACGGCATCAGTGCCCTTGAGGGCGGCGAGCTGATTATCCAGGACGGCAAGATCATTGGCGCCATTGGCGTGTCGGGTGGTGCTTCAGCTCAGGACGGAGAGGCTGCAAGAGCCGGAGCTGGCGTGGTAAAGTGACGGGGAACCGGGCGCAGGAGGGACAGAAAAATGGCCAGGATTAAGGCCTTAACCTCCGGAGGGGATAAATTTGCAGCTTGACGGGGGAAAGTGCGGCTGGCGGCAGATGACCCCAAGACCGGGGTTACGCCGCCAAAGTTTTCAGCAGGGAAACAAACCCGGCATCACCGTTTCTAACCCAAGAACCAACCACTGCCGCGCTGATCTCAGTACCCCAAATCCTCGCCTACCAGTTTAAGGTGAATCCGATTTTCAATAATGTGGCCCTCGATGATGGACCACATATTGCAGATTCTACTGGGACTTTTGCAGTTGTGGCAGATGCCGTCTTCCACGCAAGGGGTGGCCATCCCGGCCCGCATGGCGTTGATGGGAGCCGCATGGTTTTTAACCCGGGCCGGGGCGGATTCGAGATCGGGGGTCACCTTGTTCAGGCCGGCCACCACGATGACCTTCTCCGGGCCAAAGCACAGCCCGCCACCCGATTGCCGGTGGCATCCAGGTTCACCAGTTTCCCGTCCATGGTCAGGGCGTTGGTGCTGGTGATCATCTAGTCCGCCAGCAAGCTTTGGCGCCGCAAAGCATAAACCTCTTCCGGCCTTAAACCCGGAAGAAAAGGATCTATCAGCTCCACCCCGGGTTTTTGGGCCAGCGCCTACCAGAGCCCCATCTCCACCAGCGGCATGGAGCCGCAGCGGCCGACGGTGGCGCCCGCCGGAATCATGACCACGATTTCTTCCCGGGCCTGGGCCGCGGTGGGCGCGAAGCTGGCCGCCATCCTTCTCCTGGTCAGGTGCTTGATCAGGTGTTCCGCCAGATTTTCCCGATACTTGATTTGATGAGCGTCCATGGCTTCTCCTTGGTAAAAACCTGGTCCGCCCGGGCTACCACGCCAGCGCCGTAGCCGGGAACGCCGGAGATTTATTGCCCCTCGGGTCCGCGCCCGCCTCCAGCACCCGGTTATCGTTTCTGGCCACCGCGCAGATATAGCCCGCCGACCAATCCGGCGCCCATAAGACCTGGTGGCCGCGCCGGCTAAGCTCTTCGGCGGTTTCCCGGGCAACCCGTCCTTCCAGCCGCACCTGGCCGGGCGCGGCCGCATGCGGGTAAAAGGTGCCGGGAAAGTGGTCGCACGTAATCTTGGGGGCTTCGATGGCCGCCTGCAAGGACATGCCGAACACCACCCGGTTCAAAAAAAATTGGCTGGTCCACTGGTCCTGTTGGTCCCCGCCCATGGTGCCGAAGGCCATCCAGGGCCGGCTCCCATGGCTGGCCAGGGAGGGACTCAGGGTGGTCCGGGGCCGCTTGCCCGGCGCCACCACGTTGGGGTGGCCCTCCACTAAGTAGAAGGTTTGCATTCGAGTCCCCAGCGCAAACCCCAACGAAGGCATCACTTCGTTGCCCGAAATCCAGCCGCCGCTGGGGGTGAGGGCCGCCATATTGCCATGCTTGTCCGCCACCGCCACGTGCACGGTCCCATGCCCCCAGTTCCTGGCTTGCCGGACTTCGGTCTTGGGCAGCAAGGCCCCGGGGAGCCACGGGTCTCCGGGGCGCAGCTTAAGGTCTGCCCGATGCCCATCGATAAGCTGGCGGCGGAGGGCATTATACTTTTCGCTTAAGAGCTCCTCTAAGGGCACCGAAACCTGCTCCGGGTCGCCGTAATACTGCTCGCGGTCCGCGTAGGCCAGCTTGGCGGCCTCCACCCACAGGTGAAGATAGTCCGGTGAGTTGTGGGCGAGAGCCGCCAGGTCAAAGCCGTCCAGGAGCCGTAAGAGTTGCAAGAAGACCGGGCCTTGGGACCAGGGGCCGCACTTGAAGACAGTGTGAGCCTTGAAGTCCGCCCGGACGGGATCCTCAAAACGGGTGCCAAAGGAGGCGAAGTCCGAAAATTCCAGCAGGCCGTCCCGCTCTTGGACAAATGCGGCCATGGCCTCCGCCGCCTCACCCCGGTAGAACAGATCCAGGGCGGCGTTAAGCCCCGCAACCCGTTGACCTTTGGCCCGGGCGGCTGCCTTAAACGTCCCCAGCACCCCGGCCAGGGGAGCGTTGACCAATATCTGCCCCACCCGCGGCCCTGGGTCGTCCCCCCGTAAATAAATCGACGCCGACCCCGGCCACTCCCGGGCAAACCGCCGGCGATTGTCCTGCAGGCCGAATCCCGGCAGGTTGACCAGGCCTTCGTGCAACGGGAACCCCTCCCGCGCCAGGACATAGGCGGGCTCCACGATGTCCTCCAAAGGCATGGAACCGTACCGTTTCAGAACCTCCAGGAGGGCGCTGACCGCGGCCGGGACCCCGGCGGCCAGGACCCCTATGGGCGGGATGAGGTCCAGCCCTCGATCCCCATAGGCCTTAAGTGTTGCCTTGGCCGGCGCCATGGTATTGCCGTTGACGGCCACGGCCCGGTCCTGCGCGGCCACGTAAAGGAGCATTGGACATTCGCCCCCCAGGGTGAACATGTGGGGATTAACCACCGCTTCCACCAGGGCCGCGGCTACCGCGGCATCAAAGGCATTGCCCCCGGCCTTCAGAAGGTCCATGCCAGCCTGGGCCGAAAGGTAATGCTCCGAGGCGATGGCTCCCCTGGTGCCGAGAATCCTGCCCCCAAAAGAAGAACTCTGATGAGCCTCTCCGAGATCATGCATAGGCTTAAGATTATGCGCCAGGCTTGGCTGCCTTTGTCTAAAATCGCCTTTTGGGCTTCCCTTTGCTGTAGGATTGCGGCTAGATTTTGCTCAAGATAGGGCGACCGATCGGGTCGCCCCTGCCTTCTATGGGTTGGGCTCGGTTATTCACCCCAGGGCGGCGATGGCTTCACCCCGGAGGCTGGCCCGCATGGCTTCGCTCTCCTGGGCCAGCCGCTCCAGGTCGGGGCCTTGGGTCAGATAGAGATTGAAGCGGCGGCCCTGGAGTCCCAGGGTGATGGGTTCAATCATCTCTTCCGGCAGCACCAGGGCCCGGGATTTTCCCCGGCGCTCCGGGGAGGCCACTTCCAGCACGCCTTCTTTGCCCCAGAGGCGAAAGATGGCGGTCAGCAGCCCGATGGGCCAGGCGCTGTCCGAGACTACCGCCACTTCGGCGGCGTTCAGGGCGTAGCGGTTGCCATTGAAGGAGATGGCCAGGCCGCCGCCGCCCCGCACCGCCTGGAAGGCTTGAACGTCGGTGATGCTGTCCCCCACGTAGATGGTGTCCGCCAGCCTTAAGCCGGTTCTGGCCAGGTTCCCGGCCACGATCCTGGCCTTTTCCGCCCTGCCCACCGGGGAGATCTCCCGATAGATGGCGCCGATCTCCATCCGGGGCAGGCGTTCCCGGAAGATTTGCTCCAGGCGGCCGATGGCCTCCTGGACCGGGGCGGGCAGCTCCGTGAGCGAGGTGGCTCCCGGGGGCAACTCGATGGCCGGGGCCCCCAGAATCTCCTCTTCCAGACGGCGCAACTCCGCGGTTTCCCCGGGCCCCAGCGGGTAGCGATCCAGGTCCAGTTCGGTGCCAAAGATGTGCTCCGGGTCAAACCCCAGCCTGCCTCCCACCGCCTCGGCAAAATGGCGGTAGCTGGTGCTGATCTCGAAGATGGGAAAGCCGAATCCGTGCAAGAAGCGGTAAGTCTCCTCCGCGCCAGGCATCAGCCGAAGGTTCCCGGCGTAGAACTCCCGGATAGCGGCGTTGCTGAGGCCGCGAGCCTTGAGAAACGGGAGGATGAGCTTCAGGGTGTCCCCGGCCTGGTACTCCGGTGGTTTGGCGATGTCCGCCAGGTAATCGCCATAACGGCTCAACTGGGTAAAAAACCGGTCACCAAAGGGCGGGAGAAACTCCCGGCAGAGTTCGAAGGCATTGTCATTGAGGGCCAGCGGCCCTTCGCAGCCCGTGTCCAACTGAATCTGGAGCATAAATATTCCTTAAAATTATTTCGCCATATATTTATTTAAATTCATCCTTATAATTTTCATGGTTTCTATAAAATATTTTTGAGATAATTTTTTTGAATACCAATTTAAAAGAATTAGAAAAATAGTATAAAAACCAAAAGACATAAAATGCCACAATGATTAAGCCCTCCAAGATCAGCTATCGTCATCGGCAATAATGAATATACTATTTGTAAGCAAATTGAAAGAATTAATAATATGAAGCCTATGTAAGTATAAGCATATTGAATAGATAGAATATTAGCAATTTCTTTGTTAAAGCCACTGTGATTTATCATAGAAGTTTTTGCAATGGTATCAGGCGAAAAACCAAGATTGACTCTTAATAAGTAATATGAGCCAGAAAGGGTTAAAATTAATGCTCTCATTTGTATGGAACTTCTAAACATTAATTGTTTTCCTTTTTATTCTATTTTTACGGTGATCAACTCTAACGCCGCCTAGTCCCCGACTGCTGGAAAGTCATCCGAATCAGTCGCTCATGAGCATGCGGCTCACCCATAATTCATGAAAAGCCTTATGCCCCCCTCACCCCAACCCTCTCCCCCGTTGGGGGAGAGGGAGTAATTATTTAACTTAATTAGCATTTACTGATAACTGACCACTGCCAACTGACAACTTTTCAAAACAGAACCTCTTTATCTCAACCGGGCGATGATCCTTTCCATAACCTCCCGGTCCGGGTAGCCTTGTCGTCCGGGGCCGCCCAACTTGTAAGCCGCGGCCGCCTCCGCCAGGCGCGCTGCCTGGGGCAGATTAAGGCCGATAAGGAGGCCGGCCAGGTCGTCAACCCGGAAGGTCAGATCGAGATTGATGGCCCCCAGACAAAATACCTCCGGACGCATGCCTGGGAAACTATCAAGATTTCCCCTGCCGGTCAAGGCGGGCGGAAGGTGGGGGCTTACCGGGTGAGCCCCGGCAGTCGGGCAGCCAGGTCCAGGATGAAAAATTTTCCTGCCTCTGCCGGAAGAAGCCGGGAAGGCCTGGAATTTTCCATAAGAATTACTACAATGAATAGAAGGACCTTGCCGAGGGAGAGCGATGCACCGCCTTATCAAGATCAGGATCATCCGCGACTTTGAGCAAATGGAGGAGCACTGGCGTTGCCAACCACATGTCTGGTTCGAGTCCAGCCGGCCGCACCTCCACTTCCGCCCCGCGGCGGATTTCTATGAAACCGCCCAGGGACTGGTGCTGCGCCTGGAGGTGGCCGGAATTCAGCCCGAAAGCCTCTGCCTCTCTTTGGCCGGCCAGGAATTGGTGGTCGAGGGCCGGCGCCAACCGCCGCCGCCGGAGGGCATCCGGCGCTTTATCCACCTGGAGATGGGCTTCGGCGTCTTCGAGCGCTGCTTCCTCCTGCCCATCCCTGTTGACCTTCAGGGCGTCCGGGCCCGCTATCGGGATGGCATCCTGGAGGTCCACCTGCCCCGGAAGGCCCTACAGATTCGTCAGATTCCGGTGAAGCAGGCAGACCCGGAATAATTAATACGGAGGCCCCATGGCCAAAGAAGAACAGGAAATCCAAACCCCGCTGCTGGGCGACCAGGAAATCCGCCCCAGCCCCCGGGTGCTGTCCATCCTCCCGATGCCAGATATGGTGCTTTTTCCCCGGATGATCCTGCCCCTGGTCCTGTGGGACGAGCCGTCCCAAAAGCTGGTGCAGGAAGCACTCTTGCAGGACAAGATCATCGGGATTATGGCTGGCCTGGGAGAGAAGGCCGAGGGCTTCGGCCCGGAAGACCTACCCCGGGTGGGCGCCGCCGCCGTTATCTTGAAGATGCGGAAATCCGAGGACGACGCCCTCCGCCTGCTGGTCCAGGGGCTGTACCGCTTCCGGGTGGAGGACTGGGTGGGCTTTGAACCTTACCTCACCGCCCGGATAATCCCCATCTCGGAGGAATACGAACCCGACCTGGAGGTGGAGGCCCTGGTCTCCAACGTCAAGGGCCTCTTTTTGAAGATGATGGAGCTCTCCCCCTACTTGCCGGCGGAACTGGGTATCCTGGTCCGGGAGTTGGGCGACCCCCGGCTTCTGGCGGACATCACCGCCGGTAGCCTCAATATCTCCAAGGCCGAAAAACAGGAACTGCTGGAGACTCTTGAGGTCAAGGAGCGCCTGCGCCGGGTGCTGAGTCTGATCAACCGGGAACTGGAGATCCTGGAACTGGGAAAAAAGATCCAGGCCCAGGTGAAGGTGGAGATGGACAAGGCTCAAAAGGAGTATTATCTCCGGGAGCATATTAAGGTCCTGCAAAGAGAGTTGGGGGAAGGGGAAGAAAAGGGCCAGGAGATCGAAGAGCTCCAGTTGCGCCTGGAAGAGGCGTGGCTCCCGCCCCACGCCATGAAGGAGGCGGAGCGGGAACTGACCCGGCTGAAGCGGACCCCGCCCACCTCCCCCGACCACCAGGTGATCCGCAATTATCTGGAGTGGATGATCGAACTGCCCTGGAGCAAGTCCACCGAAGACAATCTGGACCTGGCCCAGGCCAGGCAGATCCTGGATGAAGACCACTATGACCTGGAGAAGGTGAAGAAGCGCATCCTGGAATATCTGGCGGTGCGCCGGCTGAAGCCGGACATGAAGGGTCCCATCCTCTGTTTCGTGGGCCCGCCAGGGACCGGCAAGACCTCCCTGGGGCGCTCCATTGCCCGCTCCCTGGGGCGCAAGTTCATGCGCCTCTCACTGGGGGGGATGCGGGACGAAGCCGAGATCCGGGGGCACCGCCGCACCTACGTGGGGGCCCTGCCCGGCCGCATCATCCAGAGCATGCGCCGGGCCGGCTCCAACAACCCGGTCTTCATGCTGGATGAAGTGGACAAGATCGGCGCCGATTTCCGCGGCGACCCCTCCTCGGCCCTCCTCGAGGTGCTGGATCCGGAACAGAATAACTCCTTCTCCGACCATTACCTGGACGTGGGTTTTGATCTCTCCAAAGTGATGTTCATCACCACCGCCAACCTGCTGGACCCCATTCCTCCCCCCCTGCGGGACCGCATGGAGGTCCTGGAATTGGTAGGCTACACTGAGGAGGAGAAGTTGGGTATCGCCTTCTCCCACCTCATCCCCCGGCAGTTGGAGGCCCATGGCTTGACCGCGGCGCAACTGGAGATCAGCCCGATGGTCATCCGTTTGATCATCGCCTCCTACACCCGGGAGGCGGGGCTCCGCAACCTGGAGCGGGAGATCGCCGCCCTATGCCGGGGTGCGGCCCGGGAGATCGCCGAGGGTAGCCGCAACTACGTGGCGATCAGTGAAGGGGAGGTCCCCGCCTATCTGGGGCCGCCCAAGTTCTTCCGGGAAGCAGCCCTGGACCACCCGGAGCCCGGAGTGGCCACCGGCCTGGCCTGGACCCCCACCGGCGGCGATATCCTGTTCATCGAGGTCTTGCGGATGCCGGGCAGCGGCAGCCTCAAACTCACCGGGCAGTTGGGGGAGGTCATGAAGGAGTCGGCCACTGCGGCGCTCTCTTATATCCGGGCTCGGGCCCCCTTCCTGGGCATCGAGGAGGACTTCTTCGAGAAATCTGACCTCCACATCCATGTGCCCGCCGGGGCCATCCCCAAGGATGGGCCCTCCGCCGGATTGGCCATGCTGTGCGCCCTGGTCTCGCTTCTCTCGGCGCGTCCCCTTAAGAAGGACCTGGCCATGACCGGGGAGATCACCCTGCGGGGTCACGTCCTGCCGGTGGGCGGCATCAAGAACAAGGTGCTGGCGGCCCATCGGGCAGGCATCCGGGAAATCATCCTGCCGGCCCAGAACCAGGTGGACCTGGAGGAGATCCCACCCTCGGTGCGCCAGGAACTCATCTTCCACCCGGTGGAGCGCCTGGACCAGGCCCTGGAGATCGCCTTCCCGCGGCGGCCAGGGGTTGGAGATGCAGGGTTAAAGGGTAGAAAACGGAAAACCAATTGAGACCCTTACGAAAATCCAGGTAAGGCAATCCTTTCCGGCAAGGTTTTTGCTGCGAGGCATGCAGGGTGGGCACTGCCCACCAAAACCAGAGATCTTTTTGAACTTGAGCATGCCTAACAGCTAATCATTTCATAGAATTTACAAGCTTTTGCCCTCTTTCCCCCTTGGGGGGGAGAGGGCAGGGTGAGGGGGGATGGACGCCCGCGAAGCCACCCTTACCAGGCCGGACCGCCGACCGATAATTTCTTGATTCCGGAGGCAGATCTTATGGCCGTTTTTACCTGTGAAAAATGCGGCAGCAACGTGGAAACCCGCTGCAAACCCAAGAAGTGCAGCTCTTGCGGGGAGACCGGCGCCATGTGCAAGGTGGAGGCCGCCGCCCCTCCCAAGAAAGGGAAGAAATAAAGGTATGGCGGCACAGGCGTCGGCCTGTGCCCGGCTTCCAGCCGGACCGCGGCGGGCCATAGCCCGAGAAATGGTTAAGTGGCCCGCGCTCTGGCTGGTTACGAGACCCGGGCAGGAAGCCTGTGCCACTTTAGAACCGCCCTGCGGCTGTCCCACATTTCCTTAATCTTATCCGGCAAGTCTTCAGAGGGCGGGCCCTGCCCGCCGGGCGGCCAGGCGCCGCCCTCTATCTCTATTGTTGTGCTTCGTAAATAGTATGGCATTAAATCAAGTTAAAACCTAAGTTCCAAGGGTATTAAAGTCCCCCTTTGGAAAAAGGGGATTTAGGGGGATTTCAGGAGATTATTTTAAATCCCCCCTGCCCCCCTTTTTCAAAGGGGGGTTAAAAAACCGTAGTTTGAAATGTCATAGCAATTATGAAGCATCACAATAGTGTCGTGTTTCTGGAATATGTTTAATAGATATTGCCCCTAAAACTCCCCCTCCCTGAGAGGGGAGGGGGTTGGGGGGAGGGTGATAACGTTTTAAAATAACAAAAAAAATAAACGCCCCTCTCAGGGGGAGGGGATAAAAGCAATTTCTTTTTTCAAGGTTTCACTAAAACGCTACCCTAGCTTTCTAACCGAAAACCGCATTATGATTTACGGCGTCGGGGTTGATCTGGTCAAGTTGGCGCGCCTTTCCGCGGCCATCCGCCGCTATGGCGAGCGCTTCCTGAACCGCGTCTTTACTCCCCAGGAAATCGCCCATTGCCGGGGCAAGCGTTGGAGCGACTCCTGCTTTGCCCTGCGCTTTGCCGCCAAGGAGGCCTTCTCCAAGGCCCTGGGGGTGGGTCTGAGGCAGGGGGGCATCCACTGGCGGGAGGTGGAGGTGGTCCCCGACTCCAGGGGCAAACCAGAGCTTAAGGTCAGCGGCCGGGCCGCCCAGCTCTGCCGGGAGGCCGGCGTTACCGGGATGCACCTCTCCCTCAGCGACGAAGACGGCCAGGGCCTGGCAGTGGTGATTTTGGAGAGGTGAGGGGCGAAGAAAAGTTCAAAGTTCAAGGTTCAAAGTTCAAGGTTCAAAGTCAAGAGCAAGCGCAGGTATTAACTTTTCATCCTATTGGAGAGAGCCGGAGGCTCATGAGCGGCTTTTCCGAAAAGCCTTCATGCAGGGTGCGCACTGCGCACCATAACTACGTAACTTTTCATGGTTTAGGGTAAGCCGAAGGCCCATGAGTGACTGCCTAACTAAATGAGGCAGCAGCCAAGGAGTCGCGGAAGCTCGCGGTAGGGGAGAAAAATTGTTCTTATTCAAGAAAGTCGTGGCCTCTTGGTTACTGCCCTTGCCCCTTTGCCTGGGGCTGCTGTTCATCGGCCTGGGCCTCCTGTGGTTCACCCGGAGGCAGAGGAGCGGCAAGATTCTGGTGAGCGCCGGAGCCGGATTGCTCCTGATCTTGAGTTACTCCGCCGTCCCGGATATGGCGTTGCGGCCGCTGGAACTGAAGTACCCGCCAGTAGCGGACTTGGATGCCGGCTCCGGGGTTGAGCTGAAGGGTGGCCGTTTTTTAGGGGCGGGAACCTATATCGTGGTTCTGGGCGGAGGCATTAGCAGTGATGCAACCCTTCCCGTCACTTCCCAAATCGAGTCCGAATCCCTGTCCCGTCTCCTGGAAGGGGTCAGGCTGTATAGGGCCGAGCCGGGCCGCAAGCTCATTTTATCGGGCGGCCCGGTCTTTAGCCCGATCTCTGAGTCTCAGGTCATGAGCCGGGTGGCCCTGATTATGGGGGTGAACCCCTGGGACATGCTTCAGGAATCCGTTTCCCGGGACACGGAGGAGGAGGCCCGCCTCCTTAAACCCATGGTGGGCCGGGAAAGATTTTTTCTGGTGACCTCGGCTGCCCATATGCCCCGGGCCATGGCCCTGTTCCGCCGGCAGGGCCTGGAGCCGGTGGCCGCGCCCGTGGGCCTGCCGGCGCAGCAGACGGCCCCATGGTCTCCTGGGGACTTCTTTCCCAGCAGCCACTCCCTGCAACGGACGGAAATTGCCCTGCACGAGTATCTGGGCCTGGCCTGGGCCTGGCTGCGTGGGGTCATTTAGGACTAATGGGCTGAGGCGCCGGCTGAGGCGTCGATTGATCCTTCGATTCAAACCTCCGGTTTTCGGTTTCCGGCAAGGTCAAAAGCAAAGCAAAAAGATTTAAAGGAGGAGGGTCTTGCAAAAGTCCGGTTAAACCGGTTAAGGCGTCTATTCCCCCTCCCCACGGGGGGAGGGGGTTAGGGGGAGGGGGGTGTCAGTAGTTGGTAACTATTGGATATTACGTATCTCTTTTCACCACCCCCACCCGGTGTCGCCCCCTCAAGGGGGAGGGAACAAGTCAATAGCGTTGATTTCGCCATTGAATATGACTTTTGCCAGAGGCTCGGAGGTTTTCGGTTTTGATTTTTACCTTTTGCTTTCACCGAAAACCGAAAACCGGAAACCGGAGGTTGTCCCGAACCCCAAGATGACGCTCCCGATCCTGTTATTCTCCCTGGTGGCCGCATTGTTTCCCAGCGCGGCCGGGGCTGCGGAACCATTTGCAAATCCCCAGCCGGGCCGCATCTTTAAATTCCCCGCCGATCATGGGGCCCACCCGGATTTCAAGACTGAGTGGTGGTACTGGGTAGGTCACCTGAAATCTCCGGAGGGCGAGGCCTTCGGCTACCAGATCACCTTCTTCCGGACAGCCCTGCGCCGCCCCGATCCCCGGGCCCGCTCGGCCTGGTCCCTCAATACCGTCTATTTCGCCCACCTGGCCGTCACCGACCCGGCCCGGGGGCGCTTCCGGTTCCGGGAAGAGGTGGGCCGGGGCGCCCTGGGGCTTTCCGGCGCCACCGCGGACCGCCTCCAGGTCTGGATCGACGACTGGCAGGCGCGGCAGGCAGGTGAAGGCTTTCATCTGCAGGCCGGGGACCAGGGGTTGGGGCTGGATCTGGTCCTCACTCCCCTGAAGCCCCCGGCCCTGCATGGCGAAGGAGGATTCAGTCCCAAGGCGGCCCACAATGAGGCCGCCAGCTATTATTATTCTATTCCTCGCCTGGACAGCTTGGGGCATCTGTTTTTGGACGGCCGCACCCTGGAGGTTAGCGGGGCCGGCTGGATGGACCACGAATTTTTCAGCAGTTCCATGGCGCCGGGTCAGGTGGGCTGGGACTGGTTCGCCATCCAGTTGGAGGACGGCGAAGAGGTGATGCTCTATCTCCTACGCCTGCGGGACGGCTCGCTGGACCCGGCTTCCGCGGGCACCCTGGTGGACCACCAAGGACAGACGCGGCACCTGAAGCTGGCTGACTTCCAGGTTAAGGCCAGCGGCGTCTGGAAGTCTCCCCACTCCGGGGCGGAATATCCGGCCGGCTGGCAGGTGCTCATCCCCGGGGCCGGCCTGGAACTCACCCTGACTCCTACCCTGGCGGACCAGGAGATCCGGGCCGGCGTCCCGGCGCGGGTGACCTATTGGGAGGGCCAGGTGCAGGTCCAGGGCAGAGCCGGACCGCGGCCGCTCAGGGGCATGGGCTACGTGGAGCTCACCGGCTATGCCGGCGCTATGGAGGGAAGGTTTTAAAAGGTTCAAGGTTCAAAGTTCAAAGTCAAAGGCTCAATTTGAAAGACTGCTCCTAAACGAAAAAATCTCTCAGAAAATTAACATCTTATTGTGCATCATCTGATGGGTAGCGCTTTGATTGCCTCAAATTTATCTCTTCCGATATTGTTAAAATTTTTGGTTATTGGAAAGGAAGCGGCAATGCAATTGCTTAACTTAGACATATTGTCTAGCGATAAGGTGGCTTGCATCACCAATTTTTTAAATTTTTCTACGTCGTACTCGAATCTTTTAGTAGCTGATCCAGTTTTATTTTTGTGCAACTTTTGGCCAAGCGCAACTGGCTTATGTTTTCCTTCCAATTCTTTCAAAATCATAAACCATTTTCCATGCAGTAGGTCATTTCTAACTGGAATCAACTTTTTAAAAGTGTTAATTACGTAATTGATAATTTTTGAGGTTTCTTTATCTGGCTTTAGATGCGCATTACACAAGCTTCGAAACAACTCATTTAGAGGTTCAGCTGTAAAACCAGCCAACAAGATTTCATGAATTTGCTCATTTTCGAGGCCTTCCCGTAAAAGGATACACCTAATACCACTCTCAATCGAGTGGCAAATTTGCTCAAACTCCACGACAAACCTTCCGATGTGAGTATAAATATCAATGTAACTTTCTATTTCACCCATGACTATCTTTCCCCAATTAATACGGCCTAAAAATATCGCGGCTTATTTGGAAGTTTTCTTTTAGAAATTATTCTCTCAACCTGCAAGATGTCAGTACTTTCTGCACAGCGAAATAATATTTTGTTAAATCCACTTACAATAGCTAGCGGTATATGATTGTGGTATTTTAACATTTAACTCTTAAACTTGAACTTTAAACTTAAGAAGCGATATTTAACTCGGATAACCCGGCTTCCGCGGCGTCGGTTATGCTGCCCCGTGCCGGTGCGGCATTAAGAAGGATAACGGTGCGGTCGAGCGCCTTGGTGAGCTTCATGAGGTTAAGCGTCGTGCCGATGGCCGCCACGTCGAAAGCTGAAGGGCGGCAAGGGATCATGATAAGATCGGCAAGATCGGCGGCCGCGATGGCCACGCGGTCGGAATGGGGGGCGGTGTCGATAATGGTCAAGTCCGCTCCGTTTTCCTCTGCGCTTTTGAGCAGGGCGGCAAGTTGCCCCGGAGTCGCCGTGACGACCTCCGGCGTTTCGGCCTCCCTGCGGCTGCGCCATTCGAGCGCCGATGCCTGGGGGTCAAGATCAATGATAGCCGCGCTCTTACCGGCAAGCTCGGCGCATACGGCAAGGTGAACGGCGACGGTCGTTTTGCCGCTTCCGCCTTTCTGGCTCACAATGGCAACGGTTTTCATGGGCTGGCCTCATATTATCATGATGTCATGACATTATGATCTTATGTCATTATCATCTTATGATTCTATTACCATATAATGTCATGAGAATAAAAAGAAAAGTTTGAAGGCCAGAGCCCGGAGTAGGGGGGGGCGCGGGAAGGGGCTGCAATGAAACGGGCCGGTCACGCTATCGGCGTTACTCGCGTGCGAAACTCCGCCAGGCGGCTGCAATCAATGAGGCGGGAAAGGTTCTGCAAGGTGAAAACCTTCCCCCTGGTGGCAAGCAGGAGTTTTTTCATATCCTCTCTGCGTACCTTGAAGCCGCGCCCGGCGATACAGGCAATGACCTCGAAGCGCGGCGGATCATTAGGGGCAAGGCCCTGCATGCTCAAGCTGCCAAGGTGCTGCACTCGGGTAACCTTATCGCGGGCCGTGCCGTCATCCTCGGTTATTTTAGCCTCAATAACGATCTGCGGGTTGAACTCGTCAGGTATGATGAAATCTGGCGCTTGATCGAAACCGGCGACGCGCTCGGCTCGCTTGGTCTTGCGAGCGCTTATTCCGGCGGCGTTAAGCGTATCGGGCTTGACCGGAAGGTCTTTGCGGTATAGCCGGAAGCGGTAGCCCATTGCATGAGCCGGGCGGCGGACGGTTGTGTTTGAAGTATATTGGAAGTGCCGTTTTTCATTGCAAGTGCGACTTTCTGATTATAGATTATACCCATGTCTACATCCTCCCCAACAACAGCCACCAAGAGCCGCCTACGGCTAAGCCAGGTCCTGCAACAGGCCGGGGACCTGGTGTCTGTGAATTGGGCGCGGTCGAAGGAGCTATAAATCGCCGGTGCGTATGAGAATAGACCCATCCGGTTCCGTGCGGCCGGCAAAATATTTCCGGCGCGCTTCCTCTTCAATGGCCGGCCTGTTGGCTCTGAATACAGCGAGCTTGTCCTTGCCTTCCCCGCCGAAGTGGTCGTCCAGAGCTTCTCTGCTGATTTGGCAGCGCACGCGGGTTTCTCCGTCCTGCCCCCAGAACACGACAACTTCGCTGTCAAAAACATATCTCTCTTCCATCGCCGGAAACCTCAGATCATGTTGTTCACGCATATTCACCTTCTCGGGAAACAATCCCGGCATCCAGCGCGAGGCAAGCGCCGCCGGGAAGACAAGGCGCAGCGGCGCGCGCTGACTCTCCGAAGCAAGCACCCCCCGCTGGACCAGTGCCGAGACAATACGGCGCGCATGGCGCTCACCCGCGCCCACAACGGCAGCGGCATCGGCACGAGGCAGCTCTCCCCGGTAGAGCACGGCTTCGAGGACGCTGCCTGACTTGGGCGGCAGAGTATTGAGCCTGATCTCTTCTTCGGCCCAAAGAAGGATGCGTGTCCGCAGGCGATCCGGCTGCATCAGGCTCTCCATGAATTCAACCTGGTCAATGCAGATTTTGAGAAAGAAGTCTGTGAACCCCGCGAGAGCCTCCTCGCTTAAATTTCCTCGCCCATCAAGATCGTTACGCCGGGTGCTGTCACATGCGGCAAGGTGCCCCTTATACGCATCAACTTTGCGCGCAAGACCGCGCGCCACCGACCAGACGGCGCTAGTATCGAGTGTCTCCAGCAGCATCGCATGGGACATCAGGCGTGAAACCCGGCCATTGCCATCAATAAATGGGTGAATCCACACGAGGCGATGATGCGCCGCTGCAGCGCCTAGGATCGAATCCGTTTTGCCGAGGCGGCCGTAAACTTCTTCGAAGCGCTTCAGAAAACTCGGCACCGCGCCGGGACTGACGGGGATATGAGCACCGACCTTGACATCTTTCCTGCGCAGTTCGCCGGGGACGACCCGCATACGTTCTTTCGTTTCCGGGTCCTCCACCCACAGCAGATCCTCGGGCAATAACTCGCAGAAACGGCGATGGACCTCCCGGATACCATCGCTTGTGACCGCGCGCCCCTTTAGGCCGCCACCGTCGATCCATTTCTGGACGGCGATATGTGCTTGCGCTTCGAGCTGTAGATCGCGCTTCTTTGCATCTTTGCTATAGTCGTTCTTTAGCGCGCGCTCGATATCGACCGGGTGAGTGTCGTGCCCTTCGATGAGATTGCTGTAGTAGCAGTTCATTGCGCGCACCAGATCGGCAAGCGACGCCAGGAGGGTCTCCGGCAGGCTACGCCGAAACCCGGTAGATTTTTGCGCCAGTTCCAGGGCAAGATCTGTCAGCCCGCCGCGAAAACGGGAGCCTGCGTCAATCAGCAAAGGATCCATCAGTGAAACCAGCTCACCCTGATCTTCTGCCGCCGGTATAATGTCCGCTTTCATGGCCTCATCCTGTATTTAGATAATGTTTTATATATCATGGTTTTGTATACGTTTCAAGACACAATATGTCCTAAACTAAGTCCGGTTTAAAGTCCGCTTAAATTTACCCTTTCCAGAACAGAATCAATGCGTCGGAACCCTGTGCATGTAGGACGGAATCAACTTAAACGACAGCTCCGGTCGCGTAGTAAGCCCGGTCGCCGCCGTGCCGAATGTCGGCCTTGGTATTGGCAAAGAAGCTCTCGGCGTGCGCGATGCGCTGCACGGGGTCGAGCGTGGGCGCTGCAGGTGCTGTGAAGTGAGAGGGCATGCCGTCGATCTGCCCGGCATTAAAAACCGTGTAGCCTTTCAGAAATGAAATCTCGCGCTCGGTCGCTGTGATGCAACCCCTGCTATCGGCAAGACCGGGGGTAGCAAGTGCAAAGGGGAGGGGCGGGACGGGGAGGGGGATCACCCGGCCTGCACAAGCCGAAGGCGCGGAAGGTCGGGGATTCTCGTCTGCAGCCGGGAGGTCAGCGCCGTCCCACGCTCCCAGATCTTCTCCGAACCGATTAGGCGGAAGCTGGGATCGTGGGAGAGCCGCTCAGCGTCGTTCACATCTTCGTACCGCGCCAGACGGCTGTAAAAAGACTGGCGCAGCAGATCCGCCAGTGGGATTATACTCCTGTTGGCGCAAGCGGCGGCTACTAAGCCTCGCGACAGTTCGAGGCCCGGGGGCGGACGGGAAAGGAGTAGAGCAAAATGTGCGAGGGAATCGGCGCGGACCGAGTGACTTTACGTCTTTCCATAACGCCACCGCGGGCCGCCTCCGGGTCTGGATCGACGACTGGCAGGCGCGGCAGGCAGGTGAAGGCTTTCATCTGCAGGCCGGGGACCAGGGGTTGGGGCTGGATCTGGTCCTCACTCCCCTGAAGCCCCCGGCCCTGCATGGCGAAGGAGGATTCAGTCCCAAGGCGGCCCACAATGAGGCCGCCAGCTATTATTATTCTATTCCTCGCCTGGACAGCTTGGGGCATCTGTTTTTGGACGGCCGCACCCTGGAGGTTAGCGGGGCCGGCTGGATGGACCACGAATTTTTCAGCAGTTCCATGGCGCCGGGTCAGGTGGGCTGGGACTGGTTCGCCATCCAGTTGGAGGACGGCGAAGAGGTGATGCTCTATCTCCTACGCCTGCGGGACGGCTCGCTGGACCCGGCTTCCGCGGGCACCCTGGTGGACCACCAAGGACAGACGCGGCACCTGAAGCTGGCTGACTTCCAGGTTAAGGCCAGCGGCGTCTGGAAGTCTCCCCACTCCGGGGCGGAATATCCGGCCGGCTGGCAGGTGCTCATCCCCGGGGCCGGCCTGGAACTCACCCTGACTCCTACCCTGGCGGACCAGGAGATCCGGGCCGGCGTCCCGGCGCGGGTGACCTATTGGGAGGGCCAGGTGCAGGTCCAGGGCAGAGCCGGACCGCGGCCGCTCAACGGCATGGGCTACGTGGAGCTCACCGGCTATGCCGGCGCTATGGAGGGAAGGTTTTAAAAGGGTGGGGGAGGGGCCGGGGGTGGCGGCTACCGCTTGCTCCACACCTGCCGGGCCGCGGCCGCGGCCGCCTCCAGGTCCTGGGGTTCGTGGGCCAGGGAAATGAACCAGGCCTCAAATTGGGAGGGCGGCAGGTAGATGCCGGCGGCCAGCATCCCCTGGAAGAACTGCCGGAATTTCTGCAAATCGGCCCTCCTGGCGTCCTCCAGATCGTGGACCGGCCCCCGGGTGAAGAACGGGGTGAGCAGGGAGCCCAGGCGGTTGACCGTGAGGTCCAGGTGTTGGCGAGCCGCGGCCCGGGCCAGTTCCTGGGCCAGCCAGGCGCCCTTTTCTTCCAACTGCTCATAGGTCCCTGGCTTTTGCAAGGCCTTCAGGGTGGCCAGCCCGGCGGCCACCGCCACCGGGTTGCCGGAGAGGGTCCCCGCCTGGTAGATGGGGCCGGCGGGGGCCATCTGGGACATGAGGTCCCGCCGGCCGCCGTAGGCCCCCACCGGCAAGCCGCCGCCGATGATCTTGCCCAGGCAGGTGAGGTCGGGGGTGACGCCATAGAGGGCCTGGGCCCCGCCCCAAGCCACCCGGAAGCCGGTGATCACCTCATCGAAGATTAAGATGATGTCTTCCTGGTGGCAAAGTTGCCGCAATCCCTCCAGAAACCCGGGTTGGGGGAGGACCACTCCCATGTTGCCAGCCACCGGCTCCACGATGACCGCGGCGATCTCCCCGGGATGGCGCCGCACCGCCTCCTTAACCGCCTTCAGATCGTTATAGGGGAGGGACAGGGTCAGGGCGGCGATCTCGCGAGGCACGCCGGGGCTGCCGGGAATTCCCTGGGTGAGCACCCCGCTGCCCGCGGACACTAAAAAGGAGTCGGCGTGGCCGTGGTAGCAGCCGTCAAACTTGATCAGCCGGGGGCGGCCGCTGGCGCCCCGGGCCAGGCGCAGGGCGCTCATGCAGGCTTCGGTTCCGGAGGTGACCAGGCGCACCATCTCCAGGGACGGCACCGCCTCCACCAGAAGCTTGGCCAGATCCACCTCTCCCGGGGTGGAGGCGCCAAAACCAAGGCCTCGCGCCGCGGTCTCCTGCACCGCGGCCACCACCTCCGGGGCGGCATGCCCCAGGATCAGTGGCCCCCAGGAACCGATGAAGTCCAGGTAGGAATTGCCGTCCACGTCATAAACCCGGGCCCCCGCGCCCCGCACCAACAAGGGCGGCGGGGTCAAGCCCACCGCGCCCCAGCCCCGGACCGGGCTGTTTACTCCGCCGGGCATCAGAGAAAGCGCGGTTTGGAAAAGACGCTGCGATTCCACCAGGTTTGCCACGACCTCACTCCTAAGAATAACTCACCCGGTCTGCCGCGGCCCCCATGCAGGGCGCCCGGCTCAAGGCTTCCTGTCGGCGGCCAGGCGTTCCCTTACCTCTTCCCGGAAATAGCGCATGGTGGTCTTTTTGAGTTCGCTTTCGCTGAAGAGTACCTGGTAATCGCTGAGACCGGTTTCCCGGGCCATGCGGGCCGCGATCTCCAGGCATTCCTCCCGGGTGCGGCCATGGACCATGGTGTAAAGATTATAAGGCCAGGCCGGGGCTGGCCGGCGGGCGTAACAATGGGTCACCGCCCTCTGGGCCGCCATTTGTCGGCCGATGGGCCTAAGATCCGCCTCGGGCACCGTCCAGGCCACCAGGGCATTGGCCTCATAGCCTGATTTTTGATGCCCCAGGGTGGCCCCGAAGCGCCGGATGTAACCCTTGTCCATCAGGCCGCGGATGGCGGCCAGCACCTCCTCCTCTTCCAGACCCAGCCGGCCCGCCAGGTCTAAAAAGGGACGGGGTTCGATTTCCAGGTCCCGCTGCAGGGCCAGGATCAGCCGTTTTTCCAAAGCCGATAACATGATGGAAAAGATACAATAATTTCCCGGCCTTGGCAAGTTCGGGGAAGGCGGCGCCTATAACGGGTGTCCCGGGGTCTGGCCCTGGCCATTTCGGCGGTCAAATCCGCGGGGCGCCACGGCATGAGATTCAAGTAAAAAGGCAAAAGTAAAAAGGCAAAAGGCAAATCAAAGTCAAAGGCTCCTTAGCAGAGACCGAAAACCGAAAACCGTTTCTAATCACCCCCACCTCAACCCTCCCCCCTCTCAGGGGGAGGGAGCAAAGACCTTAATCCCTGGGTAAGATAATCTTGGAAAAGTTTTCTGTTTTCTGTTTTTTGTCTCTGGTAAAGGGCCTTTGACTTTTGATTTTGCCTTTCACCGAAAACCGAAAACCGAAACCGAAAACCGGACTTTACCAGGTGGCCGGATCTCCCACCCGGATGCCGTTCCGCTCACAGAACCCGGCGGGCACCTCCAGGACGAAGGCCACCGGTTCCGGGGAGCAGTAACAGGCCTCTTGGTCCAGGGGGGAGACGTTTCGGGTGAGGCCCGCCACCCGGCCAGGCGCCAGCCAGATGAAGTCGAGGCCAAAGCGCATGTCCCGCATACAAAAATTCTGCACCTCCCGGCTGGGCAGGATGAACAGCATGCCCCGGCCTTCGGCGAGCTCCGGGCGGCGCCCCAGACCCAGATAGAGTTTTTCCGGGGAGCTGACTACTTCCGCCTTTACCCTGACTTTACCAAGGGTAACCCAGGTAAAGGGATTGCCGTACTCCGAAAGCTCTCCCCCGGCCGCTGTGTAAGATGGGAAGAAGAGGCCTGCCAGCACCAGGAACAGGAGGCTTAAGCGGATAAAGAGATATCTAGTTTTCATGGCGTAGCCAGTTAGCCCTCAAAAGAAGGCGCCGATATCCCTCATTGCGGGCAGAACCCTGACGACCTGAATCCCGTCATAAAATATCAATCTTTGTTATAAAATGGCCGAGAAATCGACACGGCCTTAATTGACATTGACCCGCAAGCCTCCGCTTACCTGGAACGGAGCCGAGCGGACGAGCGCAGGCTTGAGGCAAGCAAAGCCGACCCCGCCCGATTCCAGCTTTTCTAAAACAGCGAAGGCAGGCGGAATAAACCTCGTTTAGACAGTTTTCCGTTGGCCGTCCCCGCCAATGGGCCTTTGACTTTGATTTAGCCTTGACTTTCACGGAAAACGGTAAACGCTAAACGGGATTTCCGATTCCATGATGGCCCCGTCCTCTTATATTGAAACGACAGAGGCCAGAAAATCCTCTTCGGGCCCGATATCGGGCTTCGGGAGGGGCACCGGAATTTGTTTGCGAGGGCAGGGGTCTAAGGCCTCAAAAGCTAGTGGATAAGTCCCAAGATCCCGATGGCGATCAGATAAATGGCGACGATAAAATTGAGCAGCCGCGGCATAATCAGAATGAAGATGCCGGCTATCAAGGCCACAATGGGTGCGATATGGGTCGGCGACAGCGTCATCATCTTTCCCTTTCTTCAAGAAATTATAGAGAAAAGCTCTCCGGCCTCCCTCAGGCATAATCGACGCTCAGGTCGGCCTCCGCGCCGCAACGGCTGCAGACCAGGGTGCGCTGCCGCTGCTTCCCGGGCTCCATTGGCGGCTCCTCAAGTTTACCCTGGGCTAAAGGGGCCGGCAAGTTCTCTCCCGGGCCTGGATTAACAATAAGAAGCCCGGCCTCGTTTGTAAAGCCCGGCTGGCCAGAAAATGAGATCTGGGCCGCGGCTTTTTGGAACTTGGAAGCGGGAGTCCCCAATTTGAGTTTTCGCCGAGGTATCAATCGCTTATCAAGCCTGGTGGCGCGCCGCGCCGGATAGGGCGGGACCCCGCCAAAAAAACGCCGGTCCGGGGCTGCCGGACCGGCGTTTATATAGGAAATCCTTCCAGATGGGGCTTAACGGGTGAGCCAGCGGTCGTTGCGCACCGTGAGGAAGGCGTATGGTTGGACCCAGTTGAGGAAGAAGAAGGCAAAGTAGGTGTAGAGGATACCGTAAATGAATTCCATATCCCTTTCCTGATGGATGTAGTAGTACATCCACACCAGCGTGAAAACCCCCAGCCCGGCGAAGAATTTCACCATGACGATGGGGTAGATGAAAAAGGAAAGCAGCAGCATCCCCAGAAAGAGGTAGGTGAGCGGGAACTCGATCTGGGTGATGAAGAAGTCGACAATGGGCAGAAACCAGTGCTGTTTCCGGTAGTTGCTAAAGATGAACTTGAGCTGCACCCAGTTTTCCCGGAAGTTACTGCGGTCCCAACGCAGATACATGCGGCACAGGCCCCGGTAAGTTTCCGGGACCACGGTGTGAACCAGGGCGCTGCGCTGGTAAACGGTGAAATATCCCTGGCGCAATACGAAATTGGTGAGGGCCCGGTCTTCGCCGATGTTGGCGGGCAATCCCATGAAGGTGTGCCGCCGCCATTTTCCCAGGATGGGTTTTAAGACCCGGGCCCGGTAGGCGGACAAGGCCCCGGGGGTGCAGGTGACGCAGCCGTACATGGACTGGGAGGCCCGCAAGAAGTCGAAGGCCAGGACGAAGCGCACTGCCAGCATCCGGGCCATGAGGCTGCGGGCCCGGTTGAAGACCTTGACGTTGCCCGCCACCGCCCCCACCTGGAGGTCCCGGAGCATGGGGGCGATCACCTGCCTCACCGTGTCGGGTCTGATGATGCTGTCGGAGTCGATGGTTACAAAGAATTGTCCCCGGCCCCGGGTGAAGCCGGCATAGAGCGCCTCTTTCTTGCCACGGTTCTTGGGAAAGCGGATGGCCTTGATGAGCCCGGGGTGACGCTGCCGGGCCCTGTCGAGGTAAGTCCAGGTGTCGTCCGTGGAGCCGTCATCGATGCAGATGATCTCCAGGCGGTCCGCCGGGTAGTCCGAGGCGGCGGCGGCGTAAACGGCCTTTTCCACCATGGCCCCTTCATTATAAGCGGGAATGATGATGGTCACCCGGGGGAGCGGGCCGCTGGGCAGCGGGTAAGGTTTATAGCGCCACCAGAGGATGGTGCGCACTAATTGAAAGGCCAGATAGGCCAGGGTAAAGCCGGCCCCCAGGGCCATGAGGGGGGAACCGAAGCTCTTGCGGCTGAGGAGCTGCAGATAACCGTTGAAAGAGCCGACCTTGATGGCGGCCACCAAACAGACCGACAAGATTAAAGGGATCAGGATCTTGAGAAGCAAATCCAATGTCTGGATCCGCTGTTCTTCCTGGGACCGCCACTTTCCCTGGATCCAGGGGGCGGAGATGGTGACGCTGGGCATCTTGCTATCAACCTCGTTTGAGCAATCGAATGGAAACCGCTATCTGTTATGCAAGGGACTTGCCAAAAATTTAGGAAAAACCTGGTGAATAACTAATTGAATTTACATATAAATTAAATCAGACCAAAATTGTTCCCGGCTTGCGGCAGCCAAAATTTCTCTACTTGAGATTTGGTCCCGCAGACATGATAAATTTTTCTCAAAGTGATAATTGAGCCTGAGGAGGTTCAAGAAATTCCTGGACCGAATAGAGGTAAGAGAGAGCCTGAACCCGGGGCCCGAAGGGGCCCGGGTAAAATAATTTTTCCTGGAAAGGCAGAAGCCGTGAGCCCCCGGCGGGACCTGCGGGAGGGAAGATTCTTAAAATATCATTTTCCGGAGTTCACTTCTTTCTGATCTTGTGATAAATAGTTATCGAGCCTGGGCGGCTCATCCGGATTTCCACCCCACAGGGAACGATATGAAAGGCAAACAGGCGCCTCCCCCGGAGGAGGCAGGTGGGCTGAAACTGTGCGAATTGGGGCAGCCTTGCGCCGTCCCGGCCGGCACCCGCATCGTCAACCAGGGGGAAACGCCGGAGTTCTTCTATATAATCCAGTCCGGCCGGTTGCAGGTCTTTCGGGAGACCGCGGACCACATCCGCACCCCCTTGTCGGAATTGGGCCCCGGCGCTTATTTCGGCGAATTGGCCCTGGTTACCGGCCAACCCCGCAGCGCCTCGGTGGAATCCTTGGAAGAATCCAGCCTCATCAAGGTCTCCAAAGAGGAGTTCGACCACCTCCTGGACCACAATCCGCAACTAGCGCGCCACATCATCCAGCAGTTGTCCTCCTGGCTGGTGAGCGGGGACCGTCGCCTGGAGCAAGAGGTGGTGCACCAGGTGAAGCTGCGGCAGATCTCCTGGTTCGACTATCTCCTCATGTTGGGCTTGAGCCTCTTCCTGGCCCTGGTGGTCAATATTTACAACGACAACGGGATTCCTTTGATTTACGGTTGGGGCGAAAAAAACGCGGTTCCCGAAATCGGCCTGGGCCAGGCCCTGGAAATGTACCAAAAAAACGAGGCCATCTTCGTAGACGCCCGGAAGAGCGCATTTTTTAGCCAGCAACACATCAAGGGCGCCATGAACCTGCCGGAGATCCTGTTCGACCTGATGAATCCCATGTTTCAGTTCATGGTGGCGCAGACGGAGGGGGGCAAGGACAAGCCCTTCATCGTCTACGGCGGCTCTTTCAGCCGGCGGTTCGACGTGGAACTGGCCCGCCTGCTTAATGGCAAGGGGACTGAGCGGGCGAAGGTGCTGCGAGACTACCAGGGCTGGCCTAAGGTCTTTCCCCTGGAGGGGAAAGAATCCCAGGAAATCGCCAGCGCGCCGCTGGGTCTGCCGGGTTACCTCGAATGGCTGCCGGTGGGCATCTTCCTGCTTATTTTGATTCCTCCCATCCGCCGCAGCCCCTACCTTTCGGTGGCCTGCCGGGTGCTCGTGGGGGCTATCTATATGACCTTCGCCCTGAGCAAGATTATGCGGCCGGCAGTCTTCGCCTTGAATGTGGTGGATTTTGGGATGATGCCCTCCTGGGGGGTGGACCTGTGGGCCCTGGCGCTGCCGTGGGCGGAGCTGGTGGTGGGAATGTTTCTCATCCTGGGTATCCGCACCAGGGCCGCGGCCACCCTGATCGCGGCCATGAACCTCATCTTCATCGTGGGTCTGGTCCATGCCATCTATCTTCATCTGCCCATCAACTGTGGCTGTGTCGGAGAAGTGGGGGAACCGGTGAACTGGTGGAAGGTTCTCAAGAATACCGGGGTGCTGGTCATGACCATCCAAATTTTCCTCTACGATCGCTTCCTGGTTTTGGATCGTGGAGGCTTCATCTGGCGGAATAGTCCGATATGAACAAAAATCTTCTGAAGTTGGCCGCGGTCATTGGTCTGATCCTGGTGGGGCTGGCCCTTTCAGGTTGCGGGGAGTCGCGCTCCCGCTTCGCCGGCGCTTATCGCTCCGTGAACCCCATCGCCGAAAAAAATTACATCGATCTGGACCTCGAAGAGAATGGCAAGGGGACCTGGACGCTGGCCGAAAAGACCACGGAGTTCACCTGGGTGGTGAACCACCACAAGATCTGGATTTATCTCAAAACCGGGGCCATCATCGTCTTTACCCCCAGCGAAGGTGGCAAAGAATTGTCGGCGGACATGACCGGCGAATGGCACCCCGGTTGTTCCCCCAATTCCTGTGTGGTCTTTAAACGGGTCTCGGCAGGAGGATAGGATTATTACCGGAGAGCAGATTTTCTGCCGGGCAGCGGGCCGCAGCCCGTATAACATAGCCCGGTTGCGGTTGTGGTGGTTTTGCCTGGTTTGCCTGATTTGTTGGCTGCCGTCAACTGGCTGGGGGGACTCCGGGGTAGAGGTGCGGCGTTTGGGCTTGAGCAAGGTCGGGGAAACCACCTTGTTGACCATCATTTTGGACCGGCCCGCCGAGCCCCGGATCTTTGCCGTCCAAACCCCGGGCAAACCCCAACTGGTGGTGGAATTTCCCCAGGCCCGGATGGGACGCCTCCCGACTCGCCTGGAGGGTGACGATCTCATCGTGGAGCAGGTGCAAACCCAGGCCACCGTGGGCGGAGTCCGCATCATCCTGGATTTGTATCCGGACCAGGCTTATAGTTATTGGCGCCGGAGCCAAGCCGGCGTCGGGGGCCAAACCCTCTACCTCCTGGGCCTTAAGCCTGGGACCTCGGCTCCCGGCCAGGCGCAGCTCCCGCCGCTGGCCCCCAGCCAACCAGAAAGCCCGCCGGTAACCACCAGGGAACCGGAAGGGGAAAACCCACCACCGTCCACCTCAGAGGATTATCAACAGGCGCCGTCCACCGGAAACGTGGTTCCCGGCAGTTTTGACGAGCTGAAGAGCCTGCTGCCCAAGGCCGGGGGGGTGCTGCAAAGTCTGGGAAACGACGGTTGGACCGTCTTCGAATCCCATACCTATGATCGCCCGGGCCAGCGCTTCAGCCGGGACTTCGTCCTGGCCAACCCGAAGTACCCGGAGCTGGCGGTGAAGATCCTCTACCTGCCCGCCGCTGCGCCGGGCACCCCCAATATCGGCATCATCGATTTAACCACCGATAATCTGCAGGATGAGACCGCTTCCAAGTACCAGGAGTTGCGCCATTGGGATTTCGCCAGGATTAAGAAGCACTACGAAGATATCGGCGATTTCTTCGAAGATGCCTTGAAACCCCTGAGGGTGAAGCTGCGGGAAGAAACCAGGGCCCTGGCCCTTAGGGATGCGGTGGTGTTTCAGAACTTCCTGAAGGCCGTCTCCCCCGGGAACCCCCAGGTGGCCGATATGGTCATGGCCCACGTGCGGGAGAAAGTGAACCCGAGGTTCGAAGGGGTGCAATATACCATTTCCGAAAATCCCCTGATCATTCTCAATCAGGTGGATTTTCTTTATGTGAAGGTCTTCTATCTGGGTTCCTCATAAGGAGGTGGACCGTGGCTAAGGAGATCACCATTTTCGGCAAAAAGACCTGACCCTTCACCACCAGGGCCCGGGAGGCCAAAAGCGGAGAGGGTTTCACCGTCAACTTTCGGGATGTTATTCAGGATGACCAGACCATGGCGGAGATGTTGCGCCTCACCCAGGGAAACCGCCATGTGCCGGTGCTGGTGGAAGGCGGCCGGGTGAGCATCGGTTTCGGCGGCTCCTGAAAGGCTTGAGTCACCCGCGGTCGCGGGGTATTTTACTCGTTCCCAAGCTCTTTACTCGTTACTCGGTCCCAAGCTCAGCTTGGGAACGAGTAAATTTTTTGTTCAGGCTTTGCCTGGACACCCCCGGTTTATCGCGGCAGCAGCCGCCGGCAAGGATAGGCCACCTGGATATCCCGGTCCAGGAAGGGTTCGGGGGCATGGAGCAGGCCCAAAAAAAGAAGAGCCGTTTCTCCGGGGGACAGGGTGGCATTGATGCGGGAGGCGATGAAGCGGTCCCGCGCCTGAAGCAGCGTGGCGCCGGCGGCGGGCCGCCCTTGGGACCTGGGGCGCCTTGGGGCTGCAGCCACGGCCTCTCTGGCCAGGCCATATTCTTGCAGCAGCAGCTCCGGAGATTCCGTGCCCATCAAGGCGGCCCCACGCGCCATCAGCTCCAGCAGCAGGCGATGATTATGGCTGCCACGGCTGGCCAGGTCCCGGACGATCTCCTCTTCCCGGCCGCATATCGGCAACCCGTCCTGGTAGAGCCGGGCCCGGGAGAAGTCCAGCCCCAGGCCCAGGATACTGCCGCCGATCTCCTCCCACAGCTTCTCCAGGGCCGCTTCCTTGCGTCTGGCCGTCAGGGCCCCGTATTTACTTAAAAAGGTTTTCCTCACCGCCTCCCCCAGGGAACCCAGGTCCGCCAGGGTGTGGAGGATGGGGATGAACATCAGGAGACGCTGGTCCCCCGGGGAAACGGTGGCGGCGCTCCCCTGCTGCCGTCCTGCAGGTTGGTTTTTGAGATCCATGGTCGCCAGGTCCCCTTCTGCGCGGGGCCAGGAGCGATCCCTACCGCCGCCTATCGCCAGCTGGCAGGGACCCTGTTCCCCGTCCGGGGCCTGCTCCACCACCAGACCGGTTCTCTCCATCTTTTTTCGGAAGAGCTCGCCATCCTCTGGATAATCCTTCATAAAGAGGATGTGCCTGGGTTCTTTCGGCCTGGGGCTTAATGGTGATAGCAGGAATTATTTCCAAAAGATTATTTCCAAGAGATTATTGTAAAAAAGTTAACCACTAGCAATCCCAAAATCTATTGGCAAAAATACCTATAATTAACCAGCCGCGTTGCCTGGCCTGATTTCGGCATAAAGGTATTTCTGCCTCAGCTTCCAATCTCCGGCTTCGGCATCCCCCTTAGTGGCATACTCGGTGAGATCCGGGGTGTAGCGGGCAGACAGTCAGGGAGTAATTTCCTTTTCGATGTTCAGGTAACCCCGCTCGAGGTAAAATTTGTTTATGCCGATGTGGCCATCATTGTTACGCCCGTAATACTGATTTCCCACTTTCAGGGGCGGTCCCATAAATTGCGGAGTGTCCCCCACCATATAACCGACATAGGCCAGCACCCCGACCTTCAACCCTTTCAAAGCGTCGGGCAAATTCTCGGGAACCCAGGAGGCGGCATTCTTTTCCACCTTCTTTTCCACTGCCGCCACTTTCTCATTGACCCCATTGCTCACTTTTTGTTCGGAATTCGCTACCTTGTTATCGACCTTTTTCTCTTTTTCTTTCTCCAGTTCTTTGGCCTCTTTTTGAATCTGATCCGCTTCCGCGGGAGTGAGGATTCCTTTGCGGATCAGCACTTCCAGAAGCGGGTCCCTATCTGCCCAGGCGGGTGATACCACAAAAGTCAAAGCCACTATCATGGCCCAGATCCACGCCCAGGTTTTCCGCCTTTGTTTCCATCGGAGTGCGTTAGTGGCAACTACCGCGGATTTCGAAGAACTCCTTTTAATGTGGATTATGTCAAAGATTTGATGGAAGACTGTCTACCCCAGGCTTTCAAGGGCGTCATCCAAGAGGTTTTTTTCGCTGTTGAAGCGAGGGTTGCGGATAGCTGGGGGAGTTAGGTAGGCTCTAGCCTGGATTATTCGGCGAAAAGTGAAGGAAACCAACATAACTATATGATATAAGGAGGAATAATTAGCAAATCAGGGGGCTCAAAGATGCTCAATAGTGGTGAAAGCCAGAAAGAGGTAATCCGGCCAGATTTTAACCGCACCTTCATGATAGATTTCCATGGCGCCACGATCACCTCAGACGTTGGTTTTCTCCTGATGCGAGAGATCGATGACCGTTTCAAAATCATCGCCCCCATGGGAGATTGTCTAGAAGACTTGAGATGCCCCAAACATACAAGACACTCCCTGGTGCAGATGATTCGTCAAAGAGTTTATCAGATAGCAGCGGGCTATGAAGATGGCAACGATGCAGATTATCTCCGCATCGATCCAGCGCTCAGGCTGGCGATTGGCAAAGACCATAAGGTGGGGGCCGGGCAGTCTATGCTTTCCAGGCTGGAGAATGACGTTCTGGGCAATGTGGCAGGGTTAACGGCCTTGGAGACCGCTCTGACCCGGTCAACTGACGCCTTGTTACGCAGGAAAAACAAGCGTCGCCTGATCATCGACCTGGATTCCACCGAGGACCCGGCCCACGGCAAGCAGGAGGGGGTTGCCTACAATGGCCATTTTGCCAAGAACTGTTTCCATCCGCTTTTTGGCTTTACCAGTGAGGGTGACTGTCTGGGGGCCAGGCTGAGGCCGGGGAATGTTCATTCCGCCGATGGCGTCCTGGAGTTCATCAAGCCCATCGTGGAGCGCTACCGGGCCTGGTTCAAGCTTTTCTGGTTTAGGGGCGACGCCGCCTTTGCCAAACCTGAAATCTATGAGTATTGCGAGGAACAACGCATCACCTACTTTATCAGGTTGCCAGCCAATGGGAATTTGATGAGCCTGATTGGATCTCATCTGAACCGCCCGGTGGGCCGGCCGCCCCAGAGCGGCATTCAGGTCAGGATCGTTGATCTCCACTACCAGGCCAAG
>Ga0208191_1000273_pt1 | contig 41751 bp, 44 predicted proteins | sample June2015DPH_13_5_FD_184709 | JGI IMG/M metagenome (GOLD analysis project Ga0208191, IMG submission 184709) | Peatland microbial communities from SPRUCE experiment site at the Marcell Experimental Forest, Minnesota, USA - June2015DPH_13_40... | ecosystem: Environmental > Terrestrial > Soil >... | reverse complement strand
ACAATGTGCCATAAGCCCCATAACTCCTTTCAATGTTTAGATTTTTGCCAAACCCATTATAGCATTGATTGGCTGTTTTGGGGCTGTTTTACTTGCTATCTCAAGTAATTTCTACCGGACAGCAGTGTGAAAAAATACATTTTTTCAGGAAGCTTATGCTATCATGGCGTTGACTAGAGGATTCGCTTCAAGAACAGAAACTTTTTGGGGATTTTTTTCCGGGCAAGAGGTCCTAAAAACCTTTTTTTGGATTATGCTGGCCAAGGCTGTTCATAATCTCGGATAAAGGGAGGTCTTCATGGCAGAACCGATCAGATTCAGCGATGTACCAGACGCGAACCCATTTCCAGATTTTCCAGGTGTGGTGAGTAAGCTTGTAATGAACAAGGAAAAAGGAGCAGCCGCCATAACCGTTGGTGAATTGAGGATCGCAGCAGGGAGAACATTACCGCTCCACGTTCACAAGGTGGAAGAAGCGCTGGTTTTTATCTCAGGCGAGGCCGCAGTGGAGGTGGATGGCAAAGTGACCCACGTCAAACCTTTATCGGTCCTTCTGGCCCCTGCGGGCACAAGGCATACAATCAGGAATGTCGGTACTGACGAACTTCGCATCATCTTCTTTTACCCGGCGGTCGAGGTAGAAAGGATAATAGTTGAGCAGTAAAGGGCTAACGAAAACCGATCAGGAGGCGTTACACCCTGGGAGCAGATTATCGGGAAGCTGCGGGAAGCCGAAATGGCGATATCTGCTATAAATCACCTACTTACTGATTGAATAATTGGTTTTGATAAGCAAATCATGTATCTAAATATAGGTGCGCCTCCAGCCTAACTCCCCATTGATTATTTTTAGAGGATACGCCGCATGAATCTGAGCATCGTCATCCCGGTTTACAACGAAAAAGGCACCCTGGAGGAGATCTTCCGGCTGGTGCAGCTGACCCCCTACGCTAAAGAGATCATCGCGGTGGACGACGCCTCGGTGGACGGCTCCCGGGAGATTCTCGCCCGCCTGGCGGCGGAGTACGAAAACGTCAAGGTTTTCCACCACCGGCAAAACCAGGGGAAGGGCGCGGCCCTGCGCACCGGCTTGGAACAGGTGAGCGGGGACGTGGTCATCATCCAGGACGCCGACCTGGAATACCGCCCGGCGGATTATCCGGCCCTGTTGGAGCCCATCCAGCACGGCCTGGCGGACGTGGTTTACGGTACCCGCATGCTGGGCGGCCAGCCCCACCGGGTGCTGTTTTTCTGGCATTACCTGGGCAACCGCCTGGTCACCACCCTGTCCAACATGTTCACCAATCTGAATCTCTCCGACATGGAGGTGGGCTACAAGGTCTTCAAGGCGGAGGTCCTCAAAGGCCTTCGCATTAAGAGCAACCGTTTCGGGGTGGAGCCGGAACTCACCGCCAAGATCGCCAGGGGGGGTTGGCGCATCTACGAAGTTCCCATCCAGTACCACGGCCGCGATTACGCCCATGGCAAGAAGATCACCTGGAGGGACGGCATCGCGGCGGTCTATCACATTATTCGCTTCCACTTCTGGGATTAACCGGCTGGGGTTGACCAGGAAAAGGAGGCTGGAAGGTTGGCGAAACTTCCAGATCTTTTGGTTATTGAGCCGTTTTCTCCAACCATGTCAAGAAATTGGAAATTCTGCCTGACCAGGGCGCTCTATGTGCTTTGGGGCGCCCAACTCATCTGGCTGGCCTGGCATTTCGCCCCGGAGGCCCGGGACCTGGCCCGGAGGATCGGCTTAGGGGAGGTGGGCGCCGCCGTCCGCCAGGAAGACCCCTTGTACCTGTGGTCCGCATCCTTGTCCGCCGTTATCCCCCCCGACGCCGCTTACGTCTTTGTGGATAATTATGAGTCCGGCAAAGAGATCGAGGTCCGTTACTATCTGGCTCCCCGGCGCCACATCCTGGTGTCCCCGGAATCGCCGGCGGCCTTTCTTTTTCACACCTTGCATGAGGAGCAGGCTGCTTATTTAATCGTGCGGGACCAACAAAAGCCCCCCGGACCGGGGGTCCAGGCGGCCGTCCGCTCTCAGGCGGTGCTGCCACTTAAGATCCAAGGCCCCGGCCGGGTCTATCGGGTGGACCACCTTCGCTTTCACTGGGGCTTCTATGATTGAGGCGGCCTTGAGTCTGCTGCGGCTGCTGGGAGGCCTGGCGGCCCTCTGCTGCTTGGGATCTGGGCTGCTGGCGGCGTTGCTCCCCCAGCCCCGGGAGTTCCGGGTCCTGGAGCGACTGGTCCTGAGTTTCGGGATCGGCGCGGTCCTCCTGACCCTGTGGATGCTGGCCCTCACCTGGCAGGGCCTGCCCTTCGGTTTGGGGTTGATCTTGGGACCGTCCCTGGGACTGGCCGCGGCCCTGCTCCTCACTCCCCGGGGCCGCCGGGCCCTCTCCGGGGACCTGAGAGCGCTGGCCTGGCCCCGGCGTCCCGGCCTCCAGGGGTGGGAATGGCTCTTCGCCGGACTGCTGGCGACGCTATTCCTGTATGCCTTCCTCAGGGCCACCCTTTACCCCATGTGGGCCTGGGACGCCATCGGCACCTGGGGCTGCAAGGCCAAGGTCTTTTATATCAGCCACGGCCTGGACCTCACTTGTATCGACGCCCACAATTACTATCCCAACCTGGTCCCCTTACTGTTGAGCTATCTTTATTACTGTCTGGGCCAGGTCAACGACCACCTGGCGCAGGGGCTTTTCCCCCTCTGGGGCGCGCTGCTGCTGGGACTGCTCTATTCCCTGGCCCGGCGCCTGGGTCTGAGCCGGCGCCTGGCCCTGGGGCTCACCGCCTTCCTGGCCCTGAACGGCACGGTGTTCGTGGTTCATCTTTACATCGCTTACGCCGACCTGCCCCTGGCCTATTTCACCCTGGGGGCCACCGGCCTGGTTTACCTGTGGCTGGCGGGTCAGGCGCCCCGGGGGAGCCTCTCCCTGGCCGCCCTTTTTCTGGCCGGTATGGCCTGGTGCAAATACGAAGGCCCGCCCCTGGCCGCCACGGTGATCCTGGCCGCGGTCCTGACCCTGGCCTGGCTGCGTCCCCCCGGGACCTGGCGCCGCCTTTTCAGCCTGAGCCTCCCCCTGGCAGGGCTGGCCCTGGGCTATCTCCCCTGGCGCCTCTTTATCAGCCAGCAACATCTTGAAGTCGGCGCCGACCATATCCAGAATATTTATCCGCAGCAGTTGGCCCAGGCCTCCGCTTCCCTGGCGGCGGCCCTGATCCAGCCTTACTTCTTCGGCCTCCTCTGGCCGGCGGTGCTACTGGCGGTCATCGTCCTGGGCCGGCGCCTCTGGACCTCCCCTGCCCTCTTCCTGCTCCTCTTCCTCGGGGGCAACCTCCTGGCCATCCTCCTGGCCTACACCGTGGCCCCTACTTCCCCGGCGGAGTTCCCCAGCTACGTCCGGGCCTCCCTGGACCGGCTGCTGCTGCACCTCACCCCCAGCGCCGCCTTGCTGCTGGGCCTGGGACTGAAGGAACAGTGGCCTTCGACGCACCGTGGAGCATTCAACAAGGTCAATCGTCAGGATTGAAAATGGCGTCCAGATCTCGTGAACCATGCAGTACGCGGATGATCTCGACCCCTTCTGCTATGACTCGGTAAAAGATGACATGCCTGGCAACCGGAAAGCTCCGCAGGCCTTCTTCCAGTTCGTCACGAGAACGGCCCATGTTAGAGTAGCTGGCCAGTGCCTGAAATTTCTGGTCAATGATGTCAACAAAAGCATCTGCCCGCGTTTCGTTATCATCCGCGATATAATCCCATATCTCGGATAGATCGCTTCGGGCAAGCGGGCGCTTAATGATGACCGGCATTTAGGCCTCATGGCTGTCGCTCACTCGCGCGGCTCTCTTTTTGCGGCCGGCGCGCTTAATTTCTTCGGGGTCCCATGATGTAGGTTCGCCGCTGTTAAGTCCATCGCGAATATCTTGCCGCAACTGTTCCAGCTTGACCGCGCGCACACGGTCTTGTTCTTCCATGAGGCGCAATGCCTCGCGGACAACTTCGCTGGCCGAATTATAGAGGCCGGATGCCACCTTCTTCTTGACCATATCCTCAAGCTTGGGGGTTAAATTGACGTTCATCGGCATGACACCCTCCCTTTCTATTTAGGCAATCTTTAATATAAAGGTATTGTCAATGATTGTCAATTTTTGATAGAACATCTCGCTATCCTTTCCCCTGACAAAAAATCTCCCCCCGTTCCCCCAGGTTGCCCTTCATCTGAAAGGTGGGTCCCAGAAATTGCTCGATGACCCAGAGGTTGGTAAGCAGATGTGAGGTGATCTCCGAAGTGATCAGGGTGGAAGGCCCCTGGGCCAGGGCCAGATATAAGACGATCTGGTCCGCCAGGTGCGGGTCCACCGCCCCGCGGCGCTGCCGAAAGGTGAGATAGGCGCCGGCCGCTTCATCCGCCACCTGCTCGGCGGGTTTACCCCGGGCCCCCAGGGCGTCGAAACCGGCCCGGGGCCCCCAGAGGAATACCAGGCTGCCGGGGTCCAGACCGAAGGCCGCCACCTGCTCCACCGGCAACTCCTGCCCCAGGCGCTCCCGGAGGCGGGCTGCCTGGCGCCGGGAGACGTGCTCCGGAAGGCGGGAAGCGGCGGAGATGGCCCGGAATTCGGAGGGGTCCGGCGGGCTTCGCCAATCCACCCCGGTGAGCGCCTGGCCCGATTTAATAGCCAGGCGCACCTCGCCGCCGCCCCGGGGATACCAACCCCAGCCTTCCAGGGTCATGCTCACCTGCGCCCCCAACCGGGCCAGGGCCGGGAAAGACCTGGATCAGATAATGGGCCGTGGGGCTCCAGGGCACGTGGGTGCCGCCCCGGAGAATCAGGGTGGAAGGCCCGGCGATGAGGAGTGGAGGCAGGAGGGCCTGGGCGATGAGGGTGACGGAACCGGCGCTGCCGGACTTCTCCGCCACGTCGACTAGATAATGACCCGGTTGGGGGGGCCGGGGCTTGAAGGTCAACTCCCGGCTGTGCAGCTCCGCACCGTTCACCTCAGCCTGGGTGATTCGGGCCAGGGCCCGCACCGCGGTGAGGTGCTGGGGCCTCAACCCGGGCCGGGGGCGGCCGGCCCGGATCTGCTCAAGGCGCAACGGCACCCCCAGCATGGCCGACAAGCTTAGGGAGGTGCGGAGAATCTGGCCGCCCCCCTCCCCGTAAGAGCCATCCAGCCGCAGCATCACTCGAGGATAAAGATCACCTCAAATTTCACCCGATAGGTGACGATTTTATTATCCTTGACCGAAATCCGCTTTTCTATCAGCCGCAGGCCGGTTATTCCCCTTAAGGTCTCGGTGGCCCGCTTAAAGCCCACCTGGAGAGCATCTTCGAAGCTGACCGGAGACTCGGCGATGGCTTCGCTGACTCTGGCGACACGGGTCATAAATTCTCCTCCTTCATGGATGGGGCACCAGCCTCTAGGGTGGGCCGGGATACCCTAATCCAGGATGAAGATCACCTCCAGCTTCACCCGATAGGTATTGATCTGGTTGTCTTTGACGGAGACCCGCTGCTCCGCGATCCTCAGGCCGGTAATGCCCCGCAAAGTCTTGGAGGCCCGGTCGAAGCCGACTTGCACCGCGTCATCAAAACCTTTGGGAGATTCCGCGATGATGTGGGATACCCTGGCGACCTTGGTACTGGTGGACATAGCTATGCCTCCCGTTCGATTTGGTCCGGCCTGTGCCGCCGGCCCGAACCTCCCGCGGCTGCCGTGAGGTCCGGCTGGTTAAAAACTAATTCCATTTATCCGCGATGCAAGGGAGTCAAGCGGTTTTCTTTTTTTGTTTTCAATTGACCGGGTAACAGAATGTCAGTCCCGGTCCTATTGCCGGACGGAGAAAACTCCAATTTTCAGGTATGCGGAAAATAAGACCGCAGAGCCCGCCGGGGTTTTTACCGAAAACCGAAAACTATCTTTTATAGGGGATGGGGTCGGCCAGACCCGCGGCGGCAAATCCTTGGAGGCGCAGCCGGCAGGAGGAGCATTGACCGCAGGCCGCCTCCCCGGCCTGGTAACAGGACCAGGTGAGAGCCAGTGGCGCCCCCAGCTTAAAACCCAGGCGGATGATGCCGGCCTTGTCCAGCCGGATCAGGGGAGTGTGAATGCGGATGTGGGTTTCCGGGCGGGTGCCCAATTCGACCAGGCGGTTGCAGGTCTCATAATACTCCGGCCGGCAGTCGGGGTAGCCGGGATTATCCAGGATGTTGGCGCCGATGAAGACCGCCTCGGCCCCCAAGACCTCGGCCCAGGCCACCGCCGCCGCCAGCAGATTGGTGTTGCGGAAGGGGACATAAGTAGAGGGAATCCCCGGAGGCTCCTCGCCCAGGGGGATTGGCTGGCCGGCATCCGTGAGGCTGGAGCCGCCCATAACTCCCAGGTAAAGAAGGTCAGCCTCCAATACCCGGGACGCCCGGAAGAAGGCGGCCTGGGCCCGGAAGGCCGCCAGCTCCCGGGCTACGCTGCGCTGGCCGTAGTTGGCGTGGAACAGGGCCAACTCGAAGTTCTGCCGGGCCATCGCCGCGACCACGCAACTGTCCAGCCCGCCGCTCAGCAGGACCACGGCCAGGGGGGCGGTTTTCGGCTTCCGGTTTCCGGTTTTCGCTAATTTAACAGAAGCGCTCTGTCCTGAAACATTTTTACCGGGTGCCATATGGGTCTCTTGTAAAAACTAGGTAACGACGAAGTCGAAGATGCTGGCATAGTTCCCTCCCCCTTGAGGGGGCGACACCGGGTGGGGGTGGCAAAAATATTTTGTATTATCCGGTAGTTTTAAAAGGGCTTATGCCCCCCTCCCCCTAGCCCCCTCCCCCCGTGGGGAGGGGGATTAAAAACCGAGACTGAATAGACTAGATTTTTCCTCTCGTTCCCGGGCTCCTGCTTGGGAACGCCCTTTGTCTTGCCAAGCTCCTGGTTGGCTGTGATAGCAGAGGTGCTGCGGGGTGCAACAACCGCCTCGATGGCGGGCTGTGCCCGCCGCCTTTCATTTGCCCCGCGCCTCCGGCCCCCAGAGGTATTTGTGCAGTTGCAGATTGAGCCGCAGGGGCAGCCGGCTCTCCAGGATCCAGGCCGCGGCCTCCGGAGCCGGAACCTGGCCGCACACCGGGGAAATCAGCAGGGGGAGCCGGCCGCACAAGCCGTGGTCCCGAATCACCTCCAGTGCCCAAAGAAAATCGCGGCGATCGCTCACGACAAATTTGACTTCGTCCCGGGGGGTCAGGGATTTTAGATTCGGCCAGTAATTCTCCCCGGCCATGCCGCTGCCCGGACATTTCAGGTCCAGGATGCGATGTGCCCGGACATCCACCGGGGCGATGGGGCGGGAACCGTTGGTCTCCAGACAGACTTCCCAGCCGGCATCCGCCAGGGCCGCCAACAGCGGCAAGGTCTCCTCCTGCAGCAAGGGCTCGCCACCGGTCACCAGCACCAGCCGGGTATTTTGTATATTTGGTACATTTTGTAAGAGGCATTCCCTGGCGGCCTTCAGGAGGTCCGCCACCTCCATCTCCCGCCCCCCTTCATAGGCATAGGTGGTGTCGCAGTAGCGGCAACGCAGATTGCAGCCGCGGAGGCGGATGAAGAAGGCCGGCAGGCCGACCCGGGTGGACTCACCCATGAGACTGAAAAAGGTTTCGCAGACCTGAAGCGCCATAAGCTGAGCGGAATCTAACGGCCGGATGGTTCCGCCGGATTTTTCTTAAATTATCCCCCCTGGACCCCGTTTAAGCAATAGAGACCTCTGCAAAAAGACGGGTTGTCCTCCTGAGCGCAGTGAAGGATTTAGAAGCTATGGCAAAACCTGATTTCACTGTCATCCTGAACGAAGTGAAGGATCTCAAGTCCATAAAAATACGAGATGCTTCGCTTTCTCTGAAAATAGCCCGTGGGGCGGGCTGTGCCCGCCGCCGGATTAACCGGCGCTCCCCAAGAATTCCTGCTCACCTGGCCACCGGGTCGGTATTTGTCACCAGCGTCTCCGTGAAACCCAATCTCCCCAGGGTTCCGGGGCAGCCGGTCCCCCTGGCTGTACCACCAGAAGGAGAGGCCCTGGGGCGCCTGCTATTTGTGTAGGGGCGGGTTTTAAACCCGCCCCTACGGCTTGCAACCATAAAGAGAGGCCGGGCGCCTGCTTTTGAGGTTCCCCGCGGTTGATCCTAAAATTTCTTTCTTCTATACCCTGGCAGGACAGTAATTGTGCGAAATTTCACATAATTTTCCCTTGCCTTCCGCTAATCCCTGGCTTAAAATCAATACCGTTTCCGAGGAGGGGAAATGAGCCGGCCGGGTCCGCCGCTGCCGGTGAAACCGGTGGTCAGCATAATTCTGGCCCGGCAAGATTTGGGTCCGGCCGTGGTGGAGCGCCTGAGCCACTATTGGGGACCGCCGGACCTGGTGGGCCCTTGGTGGCCCTTCACTGCCACCGAATATTATACCCCGGAGATGGGCCCCGGCCTGGGGCGACTCCTGGTCGCTTTCCTCCATCTGGCCGATCCGGCCCAACTGGCGCAGTGGAAGGTCTTTACCAACGGTATCGAAGAGAGGCTCAGCCTGGATGGCCGCCGGCTGGTCAACCTGGACCCGGGGTACCTGACCAGGGAACGGCTGGTCCTGGCCACCGGAAAAAACTTCTCTCACCGGCTCTATCTCGGTTACGGCATCTACGGCGACCTCACCCTGATCTACGCTCAGGGGACCTTTCAACCCCTGGCCTGGACCTATCCCGATTACGCCCGGGGCCCGCTGCCGGAATTATTGCTCCTGGTGCGGAAAAAATATCTGTGGCAACTTAAATTGATGGGTGGCTGATGATCAGAAGCATGACCGCATATGGCCGGGGGGAGGCCGAGGGTCCCAGCCAGAAGTGGATGGTGGAATTTAGGAGCCTCAACCACCGCTTCCTGGAGCTCTCCTTGAATCTCCCCAAGCGCCTCTGGGGCCTGGAGGACCGGCTCCGGAAGCTTATCAAGGGCCGCATTCCCCGGGGCCGGGTGGAGATGCAGCTCACCTGGGAGAGCACCGGAGAAAAGGCGCTGACCCTGAAGGTGGACCAGACCCTGGCCCGGCAGACCGCGGCCATGCTGGAAGAGGTACGGGCGGCGGGCGGCCTGAAGGAGCCTCTGCATCTGGAGAATCTCCTGCACTTCTCGGACCTGTTCCTTATCAAGGAGACCCAGGAGCTGGCCCTGGAGGAGACCTGGGAGACGGTCGAAAGGGCGGTGAGCGGAGCGCTGGAGGACCTGGACCAGATGCGCCTCACCGAAGGGCAGGCCCTGGCCGCCGACCTGGCTAAGAGCCTGGGTGCCATCGGCGGAGAGCTGGAACGCATCCGGGGGCAGGCCCCACTACTGCCCCAGCTTTGGCGAGAGAAGCTTTCGGCCCGGCTGGCGGAGCTGGGGGGCGAAACCGGGGTGGACGAAGCCCGGCTGGCCCAGGAGGTGATTCTCCTGGCCGAGCGCCGGGACCTGTCCGAGGAGTTGGCCCGCCTGGAGAGCCATCTGGCCCAATTTGAGGAAACCCTGGCGGCCCGGGGGCCGGTGGGCCGGAAACAGGAATTCTTAGTTCAGGAGATGCTGCGGGAGGCCAACACCATCGGCTCCAAAGCCGGCGATCTCCTGGTTACGCAAGCGGTGCTGGAGATCAAAGGCTACCTGGAGCGCCTCCGGGAGCAGGTGCAGAATATCGAATGAGCTCACCGCAGGGGAGAAATTATGGAAGGCAGGTTGATCAACATCGGTTTTGGCAACACCGTGGTCTCACACCGGGTAGTGGCGGTGGTGATGCCGGGCTCGGCGCCCATGAAACGCCTGCGGGAAAAGGCCACCCGGGCCGATCACCTCATCGACGCCACCCAGGGCCGCAAGACCCGCTCCATTATCATCACCGACAGTAATCACGTCATTCTTTCGGCGGTCCATGCTGATACCCTTTCCCTGCGCCTGAATGGCAATCACAACATCGCGGCGCGCCAGGACCTGGAAAAGGCCGACTGAGTGTCCGGAGAAGTCTTCATCATCACCGCCCCCTCCGGAACGGGGAAAACCACCCTGCTGAAGGAGCTGCTGGCCGGCGATCCCCGGTTGCGCTTCTCCATTTCCTTCACCACCCGCCCCCCCCGCCCCGGCGAGGTGGAAGGAAAGGACTATTTCTTCGTCACCCCGGAGGAGTTTGCCCGCCTTCGGGACCGGGGCGACCTGGCGGAATGGGTGGAACAGTACGGCTACGGCTACGGCACCTCCCGCCAGCGGGTGCAGGAGACCCTGGACTCCGGAGCGGATGTGGTCTTCGACATCGAGCCCCGGGGGGCCCGGGCCCTGAAGCGGGAATTTCCCCAGGGGACCTTCATCTTTATCCTGCCTCCCAGTTGGGAACAGTTGGAGCTTCGGCTGCAGTTGCGGGGCAAGATGGAGCCGGCGGAAATAGCCCGGCGGTTGGAACGGGGCCGCGCTGAGGTTAAGGAAGTCTCCTGGTACGATTACCTGGTAATCAACGATAATCTGGAAACCGCCCTTTCGCAGCTCAGGGCCATCGTCACCGCCAGCCGCTGCCGCACCGCCAGCTTGTGGCCCGGCCTGGCCCCGCAGTTTTTACCCGGCTGAGGTATCTAGGTTGAGGGCATCTGCCACCGGCCGGCCATCGGACCACGTTTGATCCTCCCCCCGTTTTTTGCCCGCCCTAATTCTGGTATATTGTAGGCGTGAGGTTTGGCTGCGCCGGCACAGGCGAGCCTCTTGCCTGCGCCGCCAGGAACGTATGGGGCACGGTAAGCAGCGCCCCGACAATTTTCCCTTCCCCTTATGGGGGTTGGGGTTGGGTTTCCGGGGGTTTGGTAAGCTGCGGGCAGCGGCCCCCAGCACCCTCCCTGAAAAACCATCTTTCAGGAGTCAGGCCATGCCAGAGCAAGCGGCCGTGGAGGCGGCGGCCCAGGGTCCGCAGAAGTCCTGGGAGGATGAGCACCGGCGGGAATTCCATCTTATCAACACGATAGCCACCATCAGCGCCCATAGCCTGGACTTGCAGGAGATCATGGACAAGGTCCTGGCCGCGGTCCTCGATTTCTTTCAGATCGACGCCGGGCTCCTGCTCCTGTGGAGCCGCAAGCGGCAACTCCTCAACTATGCGGCCTCCCGGGGTTTCCCCGGCGAATACCTGGTGAATATCGCCCGGAGCGGCCTGGAGGCGGTGGTAGGCTCCAACATCTCCCAGGCCGACCAGCCCCTGATCATCGAGGACGTGCGCCAAGACCCGCGGCTGCACACCTCCTCCTTTACCGAGCTGATCCGGCAGGATCCCCGTTTCCGGTCCCTGGCGAGCATCCCCTTGAAGTATCGCGAGGAGGTCACCGGCTACCTCAACCTGGCGGCGGAGTCCGCCAGCCCCTTCCGCAGTTCCCGGCGCAAACACTACTTCCTCAGTACCCTGGGCAACCAGATCGGCCTGGCCATCGAAAACGCCCGCCTGTATCATGAGCTGCGGCGCTCCGAGCACCTTTACCGGCGCATCTTCGAAGGCTCCAAGGACATGATCTTCGTCACCGACCGGGAAGGCCGCCTGTTGGACCTCAATCCCGCCGGGGTGGAACTCCTGAAATTCCCCTCCAAGGGCGAGGCCCTGGACCTCTCCCACGTCCGGGAGATCTTTCACAACCCCCGGGATTGGGAACGCTTTCAGCTCCAGGTGGAGGTGGAGGGCTATATCCGGGATATGGAGTTGACCCTCAGCACCCAGGGCGGCAAGGTGGTGCACACCCTGCTTACCGGCATCGTGCGCCGGAATCAGGATGGGCGGATCACCGGCTATGAGGGGATTTTTAAAGATATCACTCAACGCAAACGGGGGGAATGGGAAATCCTGCGGGAGAAGAAGACCACCGAAGGCATCCTGGAGGGCATGCCGGTGCCCACCTTCGTCATTGATCGGAGCCACCGCATCATTTACTGGAACCGGGCCTGCGAAGAGCTGACCGGCTTTCCCCGCCAGGAGATGGTGGGCAGCTACCGCTACTGGCTGCCCTTTTACACCCATGAACGCCCCAGCATGGCCTCTCTGGTGGTGGAGCAAAACATCAAGGCCCTGGAGAAGTTCTTCGGGGACAAGAACCTGAAACCGTCCCCCAACCTGCCGGGGGCCTATGAGGCTTATGAGTATTTCCCCAATTTCCGGGGCCGGGAGCGTTACCTGTACCACACCGCCTCGCCCATCTATGACGAGGAAGGTCGCATCCAGGGGGCAGTGCAGGCCATCCTGGACATGACCGAACGGGAGCAATTGTCCCGGGAGTTGAAGGATTCGGAGGAAAAATTCCGGCGCCTGGTGGAGACTTCCCTGGACGGTATCGCCCTGCACCGGGACATGAAGCTGCTCTATGTCAACCTGGCCTGCCTGGAGATGTTCGACTACCAGGAGCCCTCCCAGATGCTGGGGCGCTCCCTGCTGGAGTTTGTGGATCTCAGCTACCGCCAGGCGGTGTCCCGCTGGCTGAGGCAGATGGAGCGGGGGACGCCTCGCCCCCGCATCTTTGAGATGAAGGCCTTGAAGGGCGACGGCCGCAATTTCGACCTGGAGGGGGTTTCTTTTCCCACCACTTATGAAGGCTTGCCCGCCATCCAGACCCATATCCGGGATATCACCCACAAAAAGCACCTGGAGGAGCACCTGAGCCGCACTGAGAAGCTGGCGGCTCTGGGCCAACTGGCCGCCGGGGTGGCCCACGAAATCAATAATCCCTTGGGGGGCATCCTGGTTTACGCCTACCTCTTACTGGAGGACCTGGAACCGGGGAAGCCGGAGCGGGACCAGGTGGAGAAGATCGTCCGGGAGGCCACCCGCTGCAAGGAGATCATCCAGGGGCTGCTGGAGTTCTCCCGGCACATGCCCTCCAAGATGACCCCACTGAACCTCAACACCGTCCTGGAGGAAGTCTTTTCCCTGGTAGCCGATCATCTGCTGTTCCAAAACATCGACCTGGTGCAGAGATTCGACCCGCAACTGCCTCTGGTCCTGGGAGACAAGAACAAGCTGGAACAGGTTTTCATCAATCTGTTGATGAACAGCGGCGAGTCCATGAAGGGAGAAGGACGGCTGCTGGTCAACACCGCACTGACCCGGGAAGAGGGGACGGTGCGCCTCAGCTTTGAGGACAACGGCCCCGGCATCCCGGCCAACTATCTCAGCCGGCTCTTCGATCCCTTCTTCACCACCAAGGAGGTAGGCCAGGGAGTGGGCCTGGGGCTGTCCATCAGCTACGGCATCATTCAGAAACACCTGGGCCGGATTTACGTGGAACGCACCGGCCCGGCCGGCACCACCTTCGTCATCGAACTGCCGGTCTACCAGGGTAGGCGGGAAATCAGGGACGCCAAGACTTAAGGAAATAATGCACAAGTTTCCGGCCCGGCCCCGGTCCCGGAAGCCCATCCAGGAATCACCCCTAAGGATAACTATCAAATATTTATATTCTTTTTGCTAGTGATTTTTCTTCCAGCCGGGCCCCAAAAATCAATTGACTAACTTTCAGTGGTATGATAGGTAGGCACATGTGAAAAGAATCATTTTCTCCCGCCTAGGCTCCAGGGAAGGGCGCCTTTGAAGGAAGATACCAAAAAGTTTTTAAAGGAACTGTTTCAAGGGGGTTACCGGGCCAGCACCATCGGCCTGGTCCTGGTCATCTCCATTCTTATCGGCGGTGTCATCGGTTACTGGCTGTCCAAGTACTTTAACAGCAGTATTTTTTTCATCCTCGGGCTCATCGTGGGGATTATCGCCGGCTTCCGGCAAGTCTACCTCCTGGGGCAAAAATATAAATAAGTTCCCATGGAGATCCTGACCCCGCGACGGCTGAAGATAGCCAACTGGCTGGTCTTGGCCGTGCTGGTAGTGGCCGGCTTCATCTGGCAGGGGCAAGAGTTCGCCCTGGGGATCCTGGCGGGCGGCCTGGTGGCGGTTATCAACTTCCACCTGCTGCATCAGGCGCTGAAAGGCATGCTGGAAAGGGCGGCGGCCGGCAGCCCCGAGGAGGCCAAGGGGCGGGCCCGGGCCTTTTTTGCGGCCCGGCAGTTGTTGCGCTTCTTCGCCCTGCTGCTGGTTATCTTTTTGTTGGTCAGTCATGGCTGGGTGAACATCTTCGGTCTGGTGCTGGGCTTGTCCACCGTAGTCTTGACCCTGATCCTGGCCGCCATCATCGAGGTGTTTAAGCTTAAGAAGGAGGCAAACAGGTCCCATGGAACATCCGATTCTCTTTCTTGATCTATTCCTTGAGAAGTTCGGCTTAGATATTCCCCCGCATGTCAGTTATGCCGTGTTGGTGGCGCTTATCCTGCTGGGATTGGGCTGGCTGGCCAGCCGCCGGATAAGCCTGGTGCCCAAGGGCGCCCAGAACGTCTTTGAGCTGGTGGTGAGCGGCCTGGAAGAGTTCATGGTGGATGTCACCGGTGAAGAGGGCCGGGCCTTCTTCCCGTTCATCGCCTCCTTCTTCCTGTTCATCATGCTCTGCAACCTCATCGGCCTGCTCCCGGGGTTCTATTCTCCCACGGCGAATGTCAATACCACCCTGGCCCTGGCCCTGTGCACCTTCATCTATACCCATTACCTGGGGATCAAGTATCACGGGGCCAAATACATCAAGCACTTTTTGGGGCCTATTCCGGCCCTGGCGCCCTTGTTCTTCATCATCGAACTCGTCGGCCATTTTGCCCGGGTGCTGTCCCTGACTTTGCGTCTCTTCGGCAATATCATGGGAGAGGACCTGGTGCTGACCATCCTGCTGTTCCTGGCCGGCGCGTTCCTGGCCCCATTGCCCATGATGTTCCTGGCGGTCTTCACCAGCGTGGTGCAAGCCTTTGTCTTCACCTTGCTGTCCATGATGTACTTCGCCGGGGCCATGGAGCACGCCCATTAAGGCGGTTTTCGGTTTTCGGTCGAAAGAAGGTGCAGTGCAAGGGGCTGGCTATCATTCTCATAAGGCAGCCTCAGGCCCTAATAAAAAAAAACCAAAAAAACCAAAAACCGGCATCGGCGCCGGCTGCAAGCCGGTACCACTAAAATCTGGAAGAAGGCCAATCTTCATATATCCAACATCTTTGAGGAGGTTTCAGTCAATGAGAAAATCCCTGGTAGTTGGCTTGAGCATGCTGGTCACCTTGCTGTGGGCCTCTCTGGCCATGGCGGCTGAAGCCGGCGGCGCCTCGGCCCCCGGTTTAGGCGCCTTTTTCAGCTATGCGGTGATCGCCGCCGGCTTCGGCATCGGCATCGCCGCCTTCGGTACCGGCATCGGCCAGGGCCTGGCAGTGAAGAGCTCGGTGGAAGGCATTGCCCGCAACCCCGAGGCTTCCGGGAAAATCACCGTGACCATGCTCATCGGTCTGGCCATGATCGAATCCCTTTGTATTTATGCCCTGGTGGTGGCCCTGATCATTCTGTACGCCTACCCCATGGCCAAACCCATCGCCGCGGCCTTGGGAATGCATCTCTAATCTTTTTTACCATCAGGGGGGCCTGCGGCCCCCCCTTTATTTACCTCGACTATTGTCCCTTTATACACAAGTGCGGTAGGACCGAACCATCAAGGATAATGCCCGCGGCCATGAAATTTTCCAAGATTCCCACAGCGACCATCACCCGCCTATCTATCTATTCCAGGTACCTTGAAGCCTTGTCTCAGGAGGGGGTGAAGATTATCGCCTCGGACAAGCTGGCCCAAAAATGCGGCATCAATCCGGCTCAGATCCGCAAAGACCTGGCTTACTTCGGGGAGTTTGGCATCCGCGGCGTGGGTTATTTTGTCAGGGAGTTGCTCTTCGAAATTAAGCGCATCCTGGGCCTGAATAAGCCCTGGAAGATGGCCCTGTTGGGCATCGGCAACCTGGGCTCCGCCCTGTTGGCCCATCAAAACTTCATCCGCCAGGGTTACGAATTCGTGGCGGTCTTTGACGTGGACCCGGCCAAGGTGGGCCGCCGGGTGCCCAGCGGCCAGATCATCCATCACATGGACGACCTGGAGACGGTGATCAGGGAAAAAGGGGTGGAGATCGGGGTGCTGGCCACCCCCGCGGGCAAGGCGCAAATGGCGGCCCTGCCTCTCATCGCCGCGGGCGTCAAGGCCATCCTCAATTTCGCCCCCATCCAGTTGCAGCTGCCGGAAGGCATGGCGGTGGAAAACGTCGACTTCACCGTCAAGCTGGATCATCTCGCCTATAATCTGACGATCTCGGAAGGGTAGTTATAGGGGCGACCGTGGCACAGGCTTCCAGCCTGTGATTGGGTCGCCCAGTTTCGAGTTTTGAGTTCTCTTTTTGCCGGTTTTGATCAAATTGGGACGGGTTTGGTGATCCACGCCTGTTTTCCACTTTTCTCTCGTTCCCAAGCTCCAGCTTGGGAACGCACCCTTGGTGCCAAGCTCCGCTTGGCGAGAGCCAGCTTGCCCTAAGGATTGCGGCTTCTGAGCAAAGCAGGAGCTTTGCATTAAAATGGGTTCCCAAGCAGGAGCTTGGGAACCAGAAAATACTTCATGCACACATTTGCTTTTAGTTCAAAGTTCAAGGTTCAAGGTTAAATACGCCTAGGTTCAACTTTGAACTTTGAACCTTGAACCTTGAACTAATCAGGGAAATGTGCGTCAAGTATCTAGTTCCCTATCTTTGCCGGTCAGGGCGACGCCAAACTGGAACCTGAGGGGGACCGCAAGACCACGGGTCTTTAGTCCCCCTGAGTTCTGGTGACGCGACCAGTCGCTCATTTGGTGGTGAGCACCGGGCAACCGGCTGTCAAGATCACATCCTGAGCGGTGGAACCAAACAGGACCTTGCCCACTTTCGATTTCTTCCAAATACCGACAATGATCTCGTCGGCGCCGATCTCCTGGACAAACTGGACCACGTCTTCCCCGGCGCTAAGGCCGCGGATCAGCAGATGAGTCTCCGCGGCAATCCCGTTTGCTGCGAGCAGTCCGGCGGCCTGATCCAGGTCAGTCCTGGCTTGCTCGATGACGTCCACCGGGGTCTCGGCGCCGCCGACCAGGGAAGTTACCAGATAGACTTGCGCCCCAGACTGCCGGGCTCGCGCGATTGCCAGTGCCAGAACCTTTTCCCCGACTTCGGAGGCACGATAAGCGACCACCAGTTTCATAGGGTCCCATTTCTTTCGGCAGCTTTAAACCAGAGACTTTTCGCCCACCTCTTTAATAAAAGCGCCGGCAGTACCTTCCCAGGTGATACTGCCATGCTCCAGGAGATAGATTCTCTCTGAATGTTTGAGGGCAAAATGGAGATTCTGCTCACCCAGCAGGATCGTCACGCCCATTTTCTCATGGAGCGCGGCCAGCGTCTCGGAAATCGTGTCGAGCACCACGGGCGCCAGCCCCAGGGTCGGCTCATCGAGGATCAGCAGGGAGGGTTTTTGCATCATAGCTCTGGCGATGGTTAACATCTGCTGCTCGCCACCTGAGAGGGTGTAGGCCGTCTGCTCCAGGCGTTCTTTTAATATCGGAAAAAGCTCATAAATATAAGCCAACCTCTCTTTCAGCGCCGCGGGCTGCAACCGGTCGCCGCCCAACTCCAGATTTTCCTTAACCGTCAGGTAGCGGAACAATTCTCTGGTCTCCGGCGCAAAGGCAATCCCCAGCCTGACAATCTGGGCGGTGGTTAAATTTTTGGTGGACCCGCCCTGCCATTTCACCTCGCCCTCATAGCCGACGATACCAAGGATAGCTTTCAGCAGGCTGGATTTGCCGGCGCCGTTGAGCCCGACTAGAGAAACAAACTCACCTTCGTTGATGCTGATCCGCACTTTCCGGAGAATCTCGGCCTGCCCATAACGGATCGATCCAATGTTAAGGTCCAAAAGTGGCTCTTTACTTAAGGAACAGCTTTTTTCGGCGGGAAGGCAATGATCACCTGCATCCATACTCTTGCCGATAAAGACCCGGCGAACCTCCTTATCCGAAATAACCTCATCGGGCTTGCCTTCCGCGATCTTGTTACCCACATACAAAGCGATAATCTTATCCACAAAATTATAGACTGCTTTAACGTTGTGATCCACCAGCACAATGGCTTGATTCTGCTTCCGGATAGAGAGGATCAAGCTGGCCAGTTCGGTGATCTCGGACGGCGTCAAACCGGCAAAAGGTTCATCTAAGAGCAATAACCTGGGATTGAGGGCCAAGGCCTTGGCCAGTTCCATTCTGCGGAGATGCCCAAATGGCAACGAGGAGGGGTAAGAGTCGGCGACCTCTTGTAAACCGACCAACTCCGCGATCTCCCTGGCTTTTGCTTCCAAATCACCCGGGTAATAGAAACTGAACAGCCTGTCGGGCAAGATGGCTAGTTTAATGTTATCCAAAACGGTTTGCCGCTTTAACGGTCTAGAATGTTGGAATACTATCGCAATGCCGTTTTTTATTCTCTTATGGATGGTCCAGTTCTGAATCTCTTCCCCGGCAAAGCGGATGGTGCCACTGTTGGGTTTATGGACGCCCATCAGCAGGCCCAGTAAGGTAGACTTTCCCGAGCCATTGGGCCCGATCAAGCCGATGATCTCCCCCATTTCCACCTTAAAATTGACATTATTGACCGCGTGAATGCCGCCAAATCTCTTCTGCAAACCCAGGGCTTCAAGTAGTGGCATAGTTTCCCTTACGAAAAAAGGTACGAGTTCCGAGTAAGATATTATCCCTTCCTGAAGAGCATTCCGGCAATGCCGTTGGGAAAAAAGAGAAGTATAATCAAAGCCAGGAGAGAAACCACCGCATAATCCAGTTGGCCCAGGTATTGGAGCCATTGGCCGGTTAAAATGATAAATAAAGAACCCAGGATAGGTCCGATAATTGTGCGTCTGCCGCCGATAATGACGGCAATGATAATCTGCAGGACCACGGAGATGGATACCACCACACTCACGGAGGCAGTGCCCAGATAAAAAACCAACATCGCCCCGGCTAAACCTGAAAAAAAGGCACTGACGCCGAAGGCCAAGACTTTGTATTTGGTCAGGTTGAACCCTAAACTTTCTGCGGCTATGGGATCTTGAGCGCCTGCCTGTAAAATGAGACCGATGGGCGAGGCGGCGATGGTGAGGAAAATAACGGCACTGACGACCATAAACAATAAGGCCAAATAATAATTAACGAGATTGCTGGCAGAAAGCATGCCGGGAAGTGAGATGCCGATCTCCCCTCCGGTATACTGAGCAAAGATCGTGATAATCTGGTCCAGTATCAGCACCGAGACGAGGGTGATTAAACCGAAATAAGGGCCCCGGAGCCGCAACGCCGGGGCCACCAGCAACAGACCCGCGATGACCCCCACACTGGTTCCCAAAATGATGCAAACCATCACCGGCAAACCGGTATTGACATTGAACAGTGCCGCGGTATAGGCGCCCACGCCGATGAGAAAGGTGGGACCGAAATTGACCTCACCGGAGTAGCCGAAGAGCAGGTCCCAGGACATGGCGAAAACCGAGAAGTACAGGGCGATAGTTAAAGTGCCCAGAAGATACAGGGATAAGAACTGGGGCAGAGAGGCGAAACCGATGAGGGGGATCAGGCCAAACTTAAGGACATTTGTCTTGGAGAGCTGTAATTGCATATGTTCTTGTCCTAAAACCTTCCGAATAGACCGCGTGGTTTAATAAAAAGTATCAGGATGAGCACGAAAAAAGCCGGCAGGGTGGTGTAAGAGGGCGATATGAGGTAGGCCGTAATGGTCCCCAAATACCCTATTATATAAGAGGCAAAAAAAGAACCGGTAATACTGCCCAGACCACCCAAGACCACTATCGAAAAGGCTAAGCCCGTCAAATCCGGTACAGACGAGGACGAGGCGCCCAAGAAAGAAGCAAGTAACACCCCCGAAACTCCAGCAAGCAAACCATAAATTCCCCACAGGAGAATGTAGACCTTCTTCAGCTCGACGCCCATGAGGGCCAGTCCTGTATGACTCATGGAGGCTGCCAAAAGCATTTTTCCCGTCTTGGTTCGATTAATGAGAAGGTAGAGCAAGCCTATGATAGCTAAAGAAACTACAGCCAGGATAACCTCGTTATAAGTGACGCTTATGTTAAAGATATGCACCACCCCGGGAGTGAAGGGTGCAATGACAATAGGGGTCGAACCGAAGGTGTAGTCCAGCAGGCCTTGAATTATCATGGACCACAGAAGGGTCGCGGTCAGGATGAAGACCTCCTTTTCTTCTCTGGGAATCTTCTTGGATTGGTCCAGCGGATGCACCACCAGGAAGAATAGTAGATAGGAAAAGATTACGGAGGTGAGAACGCCAAGAGCTATTCCGGCTACTAAAGGTAACTTAAAAAAACTTATGAAAAACCAGGCGACCATCGCCGACAGCACCAGAAAGGCGCCATGGGCGAGGTTCAAGATGCCCGCGGTGCCAAATATGAGAGAAAAGCCGACGGCGCCCAGCGCATAAATAGAGCTGATGATAAAACCATTAATTAATATCTGCAAGATAACCTGCATATGCATTCCTTCTTTTTCTGGAGAAAAGGTGGAGACAATAACCTTAAAAGTTTCGACAGGGGCTTAGGTAAAGATGGCAGAAACTGACCGGAGAGTTCAACAGGTCCATAACCTTTCGGGTCGTTGGGTTGAGCCAGGGATGATACGGGCATCTGCAGACCGACACAGGCTTACGGTTCCTGGGGCTATGGGTCCGTCAAACGTAAGCCTGTGGCCTAAGCGAGACCAACCGGTCCTATTTAGATGAACTTTTTTGCGGCACAAAACTTGGGACGATTAAGGAACCCGTGGCCGCCTCTTTAGGCCAGACCGTTACCAGTTGGCCCTTTTGCCATTGCAGCAGCACGCCCATCCCCAGGCCTTTGCCGAATTTGATCCCATGAGCAAAGGGGCTGTTGCGGTCATAGAACTCAATGTTCCCGATGACGCCGGTATAACGGGTCTCCTCCAGAGCCTTGATCAAGGCATCGGTTTGGGTAGATTTGGCCTTCTCCATGGCTTCTTTCAAGACATAGATGGTATCATAAGTAGTGTAACCGGCGTATGCGGGGCTGATGTGAAACATCTTCTCATAGGCTTGCACGAAGGGGATCGTTTTGGGGGTGATGGGGCTGGGCGAACCTTCGGCTTGCGTGATAATCCCCTCGGTGGCGCCGTTGGTTTTTTCCCAGAATTCCGTGGTGCTGGCCTGGGCGTCCACCCCGGCAATCAGCAGGGGGATTTGTTGTTCATGCCATTGCACCGTCGGCTTCAGTCCCACATGGGACCAGCCGGTGATGAGGACATCCGGATGTTCTTTCTCGATGGCAGCGAAAATGGGGGTAAAATCGTTGGTGTCTTTGGAAAACCTCATATGACCGACAACCTTTAAGCCCGAGTCCGGCAAACATTTTAAATACTCCTCGTCGAGAGGCTCGGTCCAGGCAGCATTTTCACTGGCCACATAGGCTGTCTTATATCCCAACTTCCTGACCAACTCATCCTGAGCGAAGCTGCACACCATTTGCGCCATCTCGATGGCGTTGTATTTCAGTTGAAAAACATACTTGTTGGCATTGTAGTCATCGTACACCAATTGGGTTATTTTGGGGGAGGCAGCACCGGTGGTAATGTAGATAGTATGCAAGCGGGCGGACCATGGCGCCAGGGATAAGGCTACCTCGCTGATGAAACTGCCTACCACTGCTACTGCATGATCGTTATAAACTGCCCTTTGGAAATCTTGCACCGCTTCTGCAGACTTAACCTGGTCATCGTAGACGGTCAGTTTTATCGGCTGCCCATTGATGCCGCCTTTGGCATTAATCTCCTCGACCGCAAGCTGCGCCCCATTCACTATGGCTTTGCCGACGAGCGTGGCTGATTCAGCGATGATGGCGATGTTAATGGGCTCTGCTGCCGGCGCAGGAAGAACGAAACACATAAAGGAGAACAGGATGCCCAAGACCATAAAAACCAATGACCTTTTAGCCAAAGTCCTCATGTAAGCCTCCTTTACCGGGACTGGTTAATAGTAGATTTTAAAAACTGCTCCTCTATTTCTCGACGGACCCAAAGCTTAATCCGGATTCCGTCCGTAGTGCCTTCACCTCCGATTACTTCCGGACGGGTCAACAAATCCTGGTAAAGAAAAACTTTCGGTCAACTGGCAGCCGTGGTCAGAGGGTGCTTTTTCGTCGAACTGGCCAAAGGGGAACTGGGATAAATATTTGGCAACAGAAAAAAATGTGAAGTTTTCCCGGGACGGCTTTCCGGATTGGGCTCCACAAAGACATACTCCTCAAATCTTGGGTGGTCAAGGCATGGCAGCCGGTTTATGGTTCATAATAGGCAACGCCGTTTCTTAATTTGATTAATAGACGAACGAGTTTGCCCTTGTCAAGAAAATCTCTGTGCAAGATTTGCTGAAAACGGCCTCTGCCCGCGTCCGCCGTCTGCGTGCAGAGGAGAGGGGGAAATACCTGGAAAAAAATTTTCTAACCAGCTTGGCCTGCTATTCCGGGAGAGGGAACCCGGGGGGGCGTGTTACCCTTGCGCCCCCTGAATAATTTTTATCAAGTCAGGTTTGGAAACCTTGCCCATGGCATTCCTGGGCAATTCCTGAAGTATGATAACATCTTGGGGAACCTTATACGTGGCGAGCCGCTCCTTACCCCAGGCCCTGAGTGATTTGGTATCCAGGTTGGCGCCAACCCGCAGCACCAGGGCAGCGACCACCCGCTCGCCCCAAACCGGGTCCGGCATTCCCACCACCGCGACTTCGTTGATATCCGGGTGGGTCAGGAGGGTCGCCTCGATTTCCAGGGCGGAGACCTTGTAGCCGCCGGTCTTGATAATATCCACGCTGCTGCGCCCGAGAATGCGATAGATGCCGTTTTCCTCCACGGCCACGTCGCCGGTCAGGAACCAGCCATCCCGGAAAGATTTCTTCGTTTCCTCCGGCTTGCCCCAATACTCCAGGAAGACCGCCGGGCCCCGGATTTCGATCTCTCCCGGAGTTCCGGCAGGCGCCGGCGCACCCAGCTCCATCAGCCGCGCCTCCACACCCGGCAAGGGAGCTCCGACGCATCCGGGAAATCGCTTCCCATGCAGGGGGTTGGAAAGGCCCATGCCGATCTCGGTCATCCCGTACCTCTCCAGGAGGACCTGTCCGGAGATCTCCTTCCACCTCTCCAAGACAGGAACCGGCAGGGCCGCGGAACCCGATACCATGAGCCGCATCCGGCGGCAACCCTCGGACATCCGTTTCTGCTCGATGGGGGCGGCCTTTTCCCAGGCTTCGATGAGCTTGACGTAAATGGTGGGTACGGCCATGAACAGGTTCAGACCGCCCTGGGCGATGCGGTCCCAGACCTTCTGGGCATTGAATGCGGGAAAGATCTCGCATACCGCCCCTACCCAGAGAGCGCAGGCGATCACGTTCACAATCCCGTGGATATGATGCAAGGGCAAGACTTCCAGGATCCAATCATCCGGGGTCCATCCCCAGGCCTCGACCAGACTGGCAATCTGTGCGGCAATGTTCTCATGGGTCGTCACCACCCCCTTGGGCTTGCCCGTGGTGCCGCTGGTGTAAAGGATCATCGCCCGCCGCGAGGAATCCACCACTGGCAGGAAACCTGGGGGATGGTCCAGCGCTTCGAGGCTCAGGCCGAATCTCAGCCGGCGTTCCGTGGCGATGGGCGCCACCCGGTCGGCCAAATCCGGATGCGCCACCACCGCCGCGGGCGTGGTGTCCTCAAGCACGTATTCCAATTCCGGCCGCGGATAGAAAAGAGACAGGGGCACCGCAATCCCGCCGGCGCGCCAGATCCCCCATTGCAGCGCCACGTACTGAAACCCCGGCGGCGCCAGAAAAGCCACCGGCTTCTCCTCCAAATCCGCGGCGCCATTTAAGAGCCAGGACGCCACCCTGCCGGACGCCTCAAGGAGTTGCCGGTAGGAAAAACTACCTTCCGAGGCGACAATGGCCAGTCGCTCCGCATACTGTTCAGCTTTGTCAATGAGAACTATCGACATGGCACCTCCATCATTTGCAATCGGTTTCATCTTCCGGGAGCGCGGCCGCTGGGCCGCCAGTCCCCAATCGGCGCCGCCAACTGCAATGGCGGCGATTTACTCCCGGAGAACCTCAATAACCCAAATCCTCACCCACCAGTTTGACGTGAATCCGATTTTCCAACATATGGCCTTCGATAATTAACCACATGTTGCAGATGCGCTGGGGGCTTTTACAATCCTGGCACACCCCGGTTTCCCCGCATGGCGTCAGCATATGCAAACGCATGGCATTGAGGGGGGCGGCGTAATGTTTCACCCGGGCCATGGCGGTATCCAGGTCGGGGGTCACTTTATTCAGCCCCACCACCAGAATGACCTTCTTGGGCCCGAAGCACATGGCCGCCACCCGGTTGCCGGTGGCATCCAGGTTGACCAGTTGGCCGTCCAGGGTCAAGGCGTTGGAACTGGCGATCATATAGTCGGCGGTCAGTCCCTGCAGCCGTCGGGCCATGATCTCTTCCGGCGTCAGCCCCGGAATAAACGGATCAATCACCGTCACCCCGGGTTTTTGGGCCAGGGCCTCCCACAACCCCATTTCCACCAGGGACATGGAGCCGCACCGGCTGACCGTGGCCCCCGCCGGAATCATATTGATGATCTCTTCCCGGGCCGCAGCCGCGGTGGGGGCATAGCTGGCCTCCATCCGCCGCCTGGTCAGGCGCTTGATCAGATGTTCCGCCAGCTTTTCCCGGTACTTGACCTGAGGAGCGTCCATGATCTCCCTTTTCTGCCGCATCCAGGGCGGCTAAGGCGAAATGCCGGTAATCTTGCCAAACCCGCCATCAGTCCGGCTGGTCGATGGACTTGGTTTCCGGAATCATATAGATGTCGGCGTGGGTCAGGGCCAAACAGCCCAAGGCGGCGATGAGGGCCATCGCCCCCAGGACAAAAAAGCCGCTGATAAACGTCCCGGTGACATCCACCAGGCGTCCGATAATGGGCGGAAATACCATGACCCCAATGGCTCCCCAGGTATTGACAAACCCCATGGCCACCCCGGGACAATCCGGACAGTTGTCCCGGGCGGCGTTAAAGATCCCGGCGAAGGGCAATCCTGCCATAATGCCGGTAAAGATAATGGCAAGCACGGCCACGCCCATGGTGGACGACAACCCCAACCAAATGAATCCCAGCGCCAGTCCGGCACAGGCGGCCGCCAGCAGCTTTTTGGTCGTCATAAATTTGTGGCCCAGGATGAAACCGCCCAGCGGACGGGAGATGATTCCCAGGAGCAAGACCATGGAGCCGATCATGCCGGCAACCTTGGGAGGCAGGTGGATGCTCTTGATCAACAGCGTATTAACCCAGACGCCGCAGGCAATGATCTCCCCAAAAGTGGCCAGTTGCGCCAGGGAGAGCAGCCAGATATTGCGACTGCCGAAAACGCTGGACCAGTCTATTTTAGGGGTGGTCACCGCCCGGGGCGTATCCGGGGCAAAGAGGTACCACAGGATTAACAGCACCCCCGCCATGCCGCCGGTGACCATGAAGATATTGTGCCAGCCCACCAGCGGCAGGAGTTGCGGGATGCCGTAAATCACAAACCCAGACCCCAAGAGGATCGACCCGCCGTAAACCCCTTGGGCATGTTGGATTTCCTTGCCGAGAAAGAAGGTGGTGACGTAACGCGCCCCGGCGATAAAACAGATGCCGGTACCGATGCCGATGATGAACTTCAATACCAGAATGGCATAATAGGAATTGGCTAGCCCGATGATGACATTGCCGGCGGTGATGATCAGAAGAGCGACATTGATCAGTTTCTTGGACCCGAATTTATCTGCCAGTGCCCCTCCCGGGATCTGCAAGGCCCCATGGGTCAGGAAAATGGCGGTAGTCAGAAACCCCGCCATCGCGAAGGTGATCTCCAACTGCTTGACCAGGGTGGGGATCAAGGGACCGTGGTTGGTATAGTTGGCCGAAAAGATAAAACCCAGGATGCCGACGAACCACAGCGCTTTCCATCTTTGCGCCCATAATTCTTCCATTTTTTCCTCTCCTCATTAGCAAAGAAGGGATTACCCGTTGCAGAAAATTTTCCCGGGACCCTGCCGGCCAGGACCATCATCTCTGGGAGACGCCCCCGGCGGTTATCGAACCCCGCCCCGGGGGACCATCAAAGCCCCACCCTTGATGGCAGGGTTTACCGGCCAGGGCGATGGCGGGACCGCCGTCGATCGCCTTTAGGTCCTGCTGCGGTTCAACTGGCTGAAAATTTGACGAATTTTATTAGGCCGACGTCCTCACCTCCTCCTTGGGATCTCGTGCCTGAAATACCCCGGACCACGGTAGCCGGCACTTCGACCCCAGGCCCGGGGCCTTCCCTGACAACGGGGTATAAACCATCTGAGCCGCCCCTGGCCCCGGAGGCACCCCGGGCGTCGCAGGGGGCGGCCGCCAGGATCACCGCGTTGGAAAGAATTGGAAAAATTTGTTTATTTTGTTAGGGTCAGCAATTAATCCGGAAAATCACCATAGCACCCAAATAAAAACCCCCCCATGTCCGGCCCCGGTAAGGGGCCGCCACCGGAGTATCCAATAAACCTTGACAAGAATCGGCAAAGGTTTTCACAAAAAACAGGCGCGGTACCCAACCCCGGCGGTGTTCCCAGCCATAATCCATAATTATGAATTATCTGTCAATGATATTTTATTATCGGGAATTGGTGGAGATGTTTAAGGATAGGCCCCGGGGTTTCCCTCAAGCCCCGGTCTTCACTTTCAAAGGGCTGTCCATGGCGGATATGAAGCGGAGCTTTGCCACCGCCTGCAAGCAGGCAAGGATTGAAGATTTTACCTTTCTCGGTCTGCGACATACTGCCATCAATACTGGCGGAGGCAAGGCACTACTTTAGGATCATGGCAGCAAGCAGCCATCGGACCTTGAGTGTCTTCCCGCGGTAACACACCGTGAGCAAGGATGAATTGCGGGCTTTGGTGGGGGAGCAATGGTAAAGATATTCACCTATATATTCACCAGGGCAAAAAAGGGGTTAGCCCAAAACGGCTAACCCATTAATTTTTATGGCTCCCCGGGACGGACTCGAACCGCCGACCAAGTGGTTAACAGCCACCCGCTCTACCAGCTGAGCTACCGGGGAGTGATGTCTGCTGCTGGCTGGGGGACCAGGATTCGAACCTGGATAGGCAGATCCAGAGTCTGCAGTCCTGCCGTTAGACGATCCCCCAGCGGATGAACCCTATTTTTTATATGAAGTTGGCGGGGGTTTGTCAAGAAGCCCATTTGCATCCGGATTATCCCTAGCTCGGTTTAGCCTGGCGGTTTCCATCCCAAGGCAGTTGCAGTCAGCGCGGCTGCCTGCCACGATGAGGCGGTGAACCTCGCCGATCGGAGTTGCCATACCTTCTTCCATATCAGCCGTGTATCGCTTTTGGCCACTGCCGGGAAGTGAGGTATTAGCCCGGAAATAAAGATTGCCAAGCTAAATCTCTTTCATCAACTCTTCTGCAAGGGGTTGGCAAAAATGGCCGCGCCTCCCAGTTCCACCTCAATCTCCAGCAGCCGGTTATACTTGGCGATGCGCTCGCTGCGGCACACCGAACCGGTCTTGAGTTGGCCCCCGCCCATGGCTACGGCAAAGTCGGCGATAAAGGGGTCTTCCGTCTCCCCGGAGCGATGGGAAATAACGAAGCCCCAGCCTGCCTGCCGGCATAGATGGATGGCCTCCATGGTCTCGGTGACGGTGCCGATCTGGTTGAGCTTGATGAGTACGGCGTTGGTTGATTTTTCGGCGATCCCCCGGGCGATGAACCGAGTGTTGGTCACGTAGTTGTCATCCCCCACGATTTGGATCCGATCCCCGATAGCCGCGGTAAGCTCTTTGAACCCCTGCCAGTCATTTTCCGCCAGGCCGTCTTCGATGGAAACGATGTGGTATTTTCCAACCCAGACTTCATAAAGGTTAACCATCTCGGCGCTGCTCTTCTTTCCCTGCTTGGATTTGCTGAGGTTATAGACCCCTTCCTCGTAGAAGGAACTGGCCGCGGGGTCCAGGGCGATGGCCAGGTCCTTGCCCGGCTGGTATCCCGCGGCGGAGATGGCCTCCAGAATCACCTCGCAAGCTTCCTCATTGCTCTGGAGATTAGGGGCGAACCCGCCTTCGTCGCCCACGTTGGTGGCATAGCCCTTTTTCTTGAGAATGGCCTTCAAGCTATGAAAGGTCTCGGAGCAGTACCGCAGAGCTTCAGTGAAAGTTGGAGCCCCGATGGGCACAATCATAAATTCCTGGAAGTCGATGCTGTTGTCGGCGTGCTTGCCGCCGTTGATCACGTTCATCTGGGGCATGGGTAAGCGTCCGGCTCCAGGGCCTCCCAGATATTGATAGAGTGGCAACCGGGCGAAGATAGCCGCGGCCCGGGCCACCGCCATGGACACCCCCAAGATGGCATTGGCCCCCAGGTTGCCTTTATTGGGGGTGCCGTCCAGGTCGATCATGAGGCGGTCGATTTCACCCTGGCGAATGGGGTCATGGCCGACGAGATGAGAAGCGATGACCTTGTTGACGTTGTCCACGGCTTGCAGCACGCCCTTGCCGCCATAGCGTTTCTTGTCCCCATCCCGCAACTCCACGGCTTCGTTTTCGCCGGTGGAGGCGCCGGAAGGCACGGAAGCGGACGCGGTGATCCCGCAGTCCAGGGTTACATAAGCCCGCAGTGTCGGGTTGCCGCGGGAATCCAGGATTTCCAGGGCCCGGACGGACACGATTTTATCACTCATGCTTGCTCCTTTCTTTGTTCAGAGGATAGGCGGGCGCGGGTCCGCCCGGATAAGATTTGCTGCACTTCATCTCTAACCATCTTGGCGTGGTGCTTGCCGAGCGTGACCAGGAATTGACGGGCTTCCGGGGTGCCGATCTTTCCCAGGGCCTGGACCGCCGCTCGGGCGATATAGACATCGTCAGTCTTTTCGACCAAATCAATCAAGGAGGGGACCGCCCGGGAATCCTTGAGTTGCCCCAAGAGCCAGGCCGCCCGGATGGGGGTTTCCTTTTCGGGATGTTCCAGGGCGATGATCAGTTTTCCCGCGTAGTCCCTGGACTTCCAAAATTCCCGGATATCCAGGCCACAATGGGGGCATATCGTCGCATTTTTAGCAAAGTCCCGCCAGCAGCGGGGGCAGTAGAACCTCACGTTTGCTCTCAAACCTCCTTTAACTGGGATGGGCGCTTCCAACCGCATAACTCAAGATAAGTCCACCTTTTTGATCCCGCCAGGAGCGAAATGCAGACAGTTAAAGAATGTCGGGCAGGACAAACTCCTTGCCGCCGATGGCGGCCCTGTCTTCGGGCTCTTCCACCTTGGCCTCATCCCGCACCCTTTTGGCGATGCGACACCGCGTAATGGCTTCGGTTTCAGCGGCCTTGAAGCCCTGGGTGGCATCCTGGGTAGCTATTTCATGGGGAATAGCTGACCCCGGGTCCAGGTCCGGGATCATTGCCTTGAGCTTTTGAAAGACGCCTCCCCCAGTCGGATTCAGGCCCGGAATCAGCCTGAAGAGCCTGCTTTGGTCAGTAAGGCCTTGAGGTGATCTAAATATTGGAGGATTCGATAGGCCTTGGGGTCCAGGTAATTAACCAATTCCGGCGCTGGTTCGCCAAAACCTCTTAGATATTTGCCGGTCATTTCCAGGACGTCCACCCAGAGAATATAACAGTGCCCCTGTATGGTTTTGGTTATGTCCTGAGAACTTTCCTTAAGGTGCAGATCATCTTTTAGTTCCTGGATGATGCCATGGATGGCGGCAATATCGGCCAGTAATAAGGCACGCCTTTCGGGATCAAGGTTATTGGTTTCATGGTAAAGGACGGAGTGCACTTCCCGCCCCCGGGCCCACTCCTCGAATTTGACCAGCGCCTCATCGAGAAGGGTGAGTGTTATCCTGATTCTGCTGTGGTGTGCCTCACTAAGGTTTGGAATAGATCCTACCAGCATTATGCAGACGTCCTTGCAGCCCTTTGCATCATTGCGGGGCCTCATAACTAAAATCATCCGCTGAATTGACACTGTTAAGATTATATTTAAGGTAATTCAAGTCATCGTGGTCATGGCTTTTTCGCCTCTTATCAAAGGCATTCTCACCCGTTTAAAGGACAGTGCGGCGTGCCAGACTTGTCCACTATGGTCCCCCCGAAACCGGTGCGGCGCAGCCCATAAAAAAAAAGCCCCTGATCTCACCAAAGGTGAAATCAGGGGCCATCAGTGTCATCACGGTTCGGGCAGATCATCCTCCACCCCGGCGGACTCCATCGCCTAATCTTGGGCTAATTTAACCCCGGTCCCCGGCCTGGTCAAGGAAAATGTGCCAAAATTCACCAATCCTCTCTTTTAAAGTTGACATCAAGGCTCTTTTGGAGAAATAATTTAAGCTACGAGGGCGATGAAGTCCGCCTTAATTGTTCGCGGTGGCCCGTGGGCTGATGACTTCTGCTCATTTTAAGGGGCAGAAGTTTTTTTTGCCCCTCATAACGAGGAGAAGTTATGGGAGTTTTCAGGGAACTGAAAGAAGACCTGGAAGGGGAGCTGTGCCGGCTGGCCGCGCTACCTGAAGTGATGGAGCCGCGCCTGACGCAGCTGCTGGAGAAGTTGCGGGAAAACCGCTTCAATCTGGTGATCCTGGGCGCCTTTAAACGGGGGAAAAGCACCCTGATCAACGCCTTGATGGGTGAGGCCGTGCTGCCCACGTCCATCATCCCCCTCACTTCGGTGGTTACCATCCTGGGGTACGGCGAACGCCTGGAGATCCGCGTCCATTTTCAAAACGGCCAACGCACCGTTATTACCCAGGGGGAATTGGCGGCTTATATCACCGAGAAGGGCAATCCCAGGAACCATAAAGGGGTGCGGGAGGTGGAGATCGACTATCCCTCAGATTATCTCCGGGACGGGGTGCGCATCATCGACACCCCGGGGGTGGGCTCGGTCTATAGTCACAACTCTGAAGTCGCTTATAATTATCTCCCCCAGGTGGACGCCGCCGTCTTCGTGGTTACCGTGGACCCGCCCCTGTCCGCCGCCGAAGAGGATTTCTTGAAGGATATCCGGGAATATGCCCACAAGCTATTCTTCGTTCTGAATAAGATCGACTATGTGGCTGAGGCTGAGCGCCAAGAGGCCCTGGACTTTACCGCGGAGGTCCTGCGCGGCAACCTGGCAGGCCAAAGGCTGATGATCTTTCCGCTCTCCGCCAAGCTGGGCCTGGAAGGCAAGGCCAATGGCGGCTCCGCAATGTTGACTGCCAGTCTCCTCCCCCAATTTGAAGATTACCTGCGCCGGTTTCTTTATCAGGAAAAGGGCCGGGTATTGCTGATTTCCTGTATCAACGGGGCCCTGAAAGCCCTGAATGACTCCACCCTGGCCCTCAAGGTGGAACGCCAGGCCGGCGCCATCCCTCTGAAAGAGCTGGAGGAGAAAATCGCCCGCTTCAACCAGGAATTGCAGGGACTGGAGAAAGAACGGGAGATGTCCCTCTTCCTGTTGGATGGGCGAGTCAAAGGGCTATTGGAGGAGTTGAACCGCGACCTGGAAGCCTTTAAACAGGAAACCGACGCCCAGCTGCGCCGGGAAGTGGAGGCCGAGTTCCACCGGAAAAGCCGCTTGGCCCTCGACCTGCGGAAGGAGATGGAAGGATACCTGTTCGCGGCGTTGCGGGATGTCTTCCTGGATTGGCGGCGCCGCGAAGTTGAGAAACTGGCGCTGTCGCTGGCCGACACCCAGCAGGAGTTCGCCGCCCGGATTAACGGCATCCTGAAGCGCCTGACGCAATTAACCGCCCGGATCTTTGACTTTTCCCTGCGGGGTTTCGCGACGGAGGAAACCTTCACTGAAAAGAGCCACTTCGGGTTCAAATTTAAAGAAGAACCGGTGGGCCTGGAAATCCTGCAAATGACCGTGGCTTCCTTGCTCCCCCGGGCCCTTACCAAGGGCCTGCTCCTCAAAAAGCTTCTGGAAAACGTGGCTGAATTGGTGGATAAGCATTGCGGCCGCCTGCATTACGATTTCCAGCAGCGACTCCAGGAATTGACCCGGGATTTTCGGAAAGACTGGCTCTCCAGGATCGATGACACCACCCAAAGCATTCTTCAGGCGCTGGAGCGGGCCAGGGCCCAGAAACAGAGCAGCGCCCAGGCGGCGGCGCGGCGGGCCGGAGAAATGGAGCAAAGATTAACCGAAATCTCCCGGGGTGAAGGCACTTTATTGGGATTGAAGGCCCGGGTTGAAAAGTCCCTACCCTGAGTTAGGAAAGATTTAACCAGGGCGAAAAAAAGGAAATCCACCCTTGAAACTTAAAAAACCATGCTTATTTTCATAGTAAGCACTAACTTTACTCCCCTTGAAGGTGACCTATGAAAGACTTTGAAGAAATCATCCGGCAGCAGAAGCTCCCCGAAGTAGGGCAGATGGTGCGCAGCAAGAAATACGGCACCCAATGGCGCGTCATAGAGAAGAAAGAGGTTTGGCAGAACGTCGACCCCGACCCCAAAACCGGGAAGTCCCGCATGATCCCGGCCATCTATCTCGGTTTCTGGAGGGTCCGGGAAGGGGTCATGCCGGGGGTGGGCAAGTTGATGGGGTTTCTGTACACCATTTACGACAACACCTTCGAACAAAACTGGAACCTCACCTGAGCGCTCACCTTCCAGAGCGAATCCTTACGGGGCCAATTTTCCAAATTTGGCCCCGTTTTTAATATTTTTCATATTTTTCATAGGCGGAGGGAACATGACCCGGATCATCCTGGTGCGCCACGGCCAGACCCCCTGGAACAAGGATAGGATCTTTCGCGGCTCCCGGGACATCCCCCTGAACGACACCGGCCGGGAAGAAGCCCGGCTGGCGGGGGAATGGCTCAAGGGAGAGGCCATCCAGGCCGCCTACTGCTCCCCCCTGTCCCGGGCCCGGGACACCGGCGAGGCCATCGCCCGGCACCACGGCCTGCGGGTGGAAGATTTGCCGGGACTGAGCGATCTCTGCTACGGAGATTGGGAAGGCCTGCCCCTGACGGAGGTCAAGGTGAAATACGCCGACCTCTACCGCCGCTGGGAGACCGCCCCCCACACCGTGCGCTTTCCCCAGGGTGAAACCCTGGAAGAGGTGAAGCAACGGGGGCTGGCCGCGGTGGCCGGGGTGCTGGCCCGCCACCCGGACCAGACCGTCCTGCTGGCAGGACACCGGGCGGTGAACAAGGTCCTCATCGCCGCCTTCATCGGCCTGGATAACTCAAACTTCTGGCGCATCGGCCAGGACACCACCGCCATCAACCGCTTCCATTGGACGGGCGATACCTGGCAGATCATGGCGCTCAACGACACCTGCCACCTGCGAGGCCTGAGTCGCGGCGAATACGTGGATTTTTAGAGAGAAAGGGAGGATTCCGGGGGGAGGCTCGGGGGACAATGGTTCATCCCCGCCCCGGGACCAGGGGCGCCACCAAGAGAGGCGAGCTCTGATGGAAAGATACAAAGAACACAAATGGAGTGGGGAAAAAGGCAAGAAGTTCGGTCATGCCGGCCGGGTCAACGGCCCCTACGAGCTGGCGGCTGGCCAGGAGGCGGCGGTGTGCCAGGACTGCCACGCCGTCTACCAGAGCAAGCGCTGGTTCTTTGATGGGAACCTTTACGACAAACTGGCGGGCGCCGGCAAGGTGCGGCAGGTGGTCTGTCCCACCTGCCGCAAGATCAAGGATCATTACGTGGAAGGCTACCTCACCCTGAGCGGTGAGTTTTGGGTCCAGCACCAGGAGGAGATCGTCAAGCTGCTGGAAAAGGAAGCCGGCAAGGTGGGGAAGCGCAACTGCGCTGACCGCATTGTCCGGATGATTCCGGAGGCGGACAGTAAGCTGGTAGTGGAGACCACCACCGAGAAGCTGGCCCAACACCTGGGCCGCACCATCTTCAAGGCCTACAAAGGCGCCCTGAGCTTCCGCTGGGGTGAACCCAACCGGTTCGTGCGGGTTTACTGGACCCGGTAAGGGAAGAAAGTTTACTACACGGTGGGCGCCCCTGTCAGCCTGGGTCTCCCGGGCCCCGTCGCGGCTGCTGACCGCGGCCAGGCCGGTGGACTAATTTCCGCTACGAGCCTCCCTGGCCGTTTTTGATGCGCTGGATGAGGTTCGAGACCGATACGGGTTCGGTGACCGGGAGGAGCCGGACCTCCCCGCCGTAGGCCTGGACGATCTCCCGCCCGGCGACCTGGGCCTCCGGGTAATTGCTCCCCTTGGTAAGGATGTCCGGTTTGAGGCCGGCCAGGATCTCCGGCAGCCGGGAGCTTTCAAACAGGGTGACGTAGTCCACGGCTTCCAGGGCCGCCAGGATGCGCAAGCGTTGAGCTTCGCCGATGACCGGGCGGCCCTCCCCTTTCACCAGACGCACCGAGGCGTCGCTGTCCAGGGCCACCACCAGGAGGTCTCCCAGGCGCCGGGAATCCTCCAGGAACTTGATGTGGCCGGCGTGGAGCAGGTCGAAGCAGCCGTTGGTGAAGACCACCTTCCGACCCTGGGCCTGGAGATGGGAGACCTTGAGGCCCAATTCGGCCAACCCCAGGATCTTATCCTCCGGGCCGGCGGACCGGCGTCCCAGCTCCCGCTCCAGCTCCGCCCGGAAGATGGGGGCGGTGCCCACCTTGCCCACCACCACGCCGGCGGCGATGTTGGCCACCGTGGCGGCCAGCACAGGACTACCCCAGCAGGCCAGCCCCAGGGCTACGACCGCGGCCACCGTGTCCCCGGCCCCGGAGACGTCGAAGACCTCCTGGGCCCGGGTGGGGATGTGCAGCTCCGGGCCTTGCCGGGGGAAGAGGAGCATGCCCTCGGCCCCCAGGGTAATCAGCAGATGGTCCAGGCCCAGGTCCTCCCGGAGTCCGGCCCCGGTCCGGACCAGTTCCTCCCAGCGGGACAGGGAGTGGCCGGCGGCCAGTTCCGCTTCCTTGCGGTTAGGGGTGATGACCGTGGCCCCGGCGTAACTGGAGAAATCCGGCCCCTTGGGGTCCACCACCACCGGCGCCCCCTGACTGCGCCCCCGTCTGATGACCTCCTGCAGCAATGGGGCGGTGAGGGCCCCCTTGGCGTAATCGGACAGGACGATGGCGGAGAGCCGGGGCAGGCGGTCCTGGAGAAAGCTGGCGGCCGCCGCCAGGAAATCCGGGCCGGCCGGGCTGCGGGATTCCCGGTCGATGCGCACCACCTGCTGGGTGTTGCCCATGACCCGGGTCTTGCGGGAGGTACGCCGCTGCGGGTCGGCGAAGAGGCCGGCGTCGTCCACTCCCAGCCGGCTAAGCTCCCGGCGCAACAGGCTGCCGGGATGGTCGTCGCCCACCAATCCCAGGACTTCCACCTGGGCCCCCAGGGCCACCAGGTTGTTGACCACGTTGCCGGCGCCACCCAGGGTGCGGGTTTCCCGCTCCACGTCCACCACTGCCACCGGCGCCTCCGGGGAGATGCGCGAAACCCGCCCCCAGAGGTACTCGTCCAGCATGAAATCCCCGGCCACCAGGACCCGCAGGGCGGGGAAGCCGGAGAGGTCCAGGCGCCGCAACTCCTCCCCGATACCCAAATCTTCGCTACCGCCGCCTGACTTGCTCCGGAACACTGCCGGCTCCACTCCTTGCTTCGTAATATATCACCCAAGCAGGGCGTAGGCTCAAGATGCGTTCCCAAGCGGGAGTTTGGGAACGAGAAACCGAAATGCCCAAACCTGGCCGGACACTACTGCGGGTATTCCCCCGGGAACGCCTGGCTTATTAGCCGTTCACCGGCTGGCCGATGTAAAAGTACCTGAACCCCAACTTGGCCATCTTATCGGCCTGGTAAAGGTTACGGCCGTCGAAAATCACCGGGGCCTTCAGCAGGGATTTGATCCGGTCGAAGTCCGGCTCCCGGAACCTGGCCCATTCGGTACAGATGATGAGGGCATCGGCCCCCTCCAGGACCTCGTAGCTGGAGGAGGCAAAACTGACGGCCGGCTGGTTCCCCAGGTATTGGCGGGTGGCCGCGATGGCCTCGGGGTCGTGGGCCTGAAGGCGCGCCCCGGCTGCCGCCAGGCTGGCGATGAGGGCGAGGGCCGGGGCCTCCCGAATGTCGTCGGTCTGAGGTTTGAAGGAGAGGCCCCACAGAGCAAAGACCCGCCCCTTCAGGTCGCCGTGGTAATAATCCGCGATGCGTTCAACAAAGATCCGCCGCTGATCCTGGTTGATGGCCTCCGCGGCTTCCAGAATGCGGGGGGCGTAGCCCCGGGACCTGGCGGTGTGGATCAGGGCCTGCATGTCCTTGGGAAAACAGGAACCGCCATAGCCCAGGCCCGGGAACAGGAAGAGGGCGCCGATGCGGCGGTCGGAGCCGATGCCCTGGCGGATCATTTTGATATCGGCCCCGGTGCGGCTGCAGATGTTGGCCATTTCGTTGATGAAGGAGATCTTGGTGGCCAAAAAGGCGTTGGCGGCATACTTGGTGAGTTCGGCGGAAACCACGTCCATGATGATGATGGGGGCGTTGGTGCGCACGAAGGGTCCATAAAGCTCCTTCATCAACTCCCCCACCCGGACGTCGTCGCAGCCCACCACCACCCGGTCCGGCTTCATGAAGTCGTCCAGGGCGGTGCCTTCCTTGAGGAATTCCGGGTTGGAGACCACGTCAAATTCCAGGACCTCGCCCCGGGCAGCCAGCTCCTCCTGGATGACCTGGCGCACCTGGACCGCGGTGCCCACCGGCACCGTGGATTTCTCCACGATCACCTTGTAGCCGTTCATGTGGCGGCCGATCTCCCGGGCCACCTGCAGGACCATGGACAGGTCGGCCGAGCCGTCCCGGTCCTGGGGGGTGCCCACCGCGATGAAGCAGACCAGGCTCTGCTGCACCGCAGTGGCCAGGTCGGTAGTGAACCTCAGGCGGTTGTCCCGCACATTGCGCTTGACATAGTCCTCCAGCCCCGGCTCGTAAATGGGGATACCCCCCTGCTCCAGGGCCTCCACCTTGGTGACCTCGGCGTCCACCAAAATGACGTCGTTACCCATTTCGGCAAAGCAGGCCCCGGTCACCAGACCGACATAGCCTGCCCCGATGATGGCCAATTTCATTAGGGTCTACCTCCTTGGCAATTCTCAGGCGGTCGGTGGCGGAACCGATTTAATCCGGGATGAGCCGAAAAAAACTCCCCTTACCAAAAATATAAAAAATACGAAAAATACGAAAAACCTCGGAATCAGGGGGTGCGGCCCCCTGGCCCCCCGCCTGGCCCTCTGAGGGGTGGAAGAATTGCATATTTCCGAACAGTCGCTCCTGAGCCCTTGGCTCACCCGTAAATCATGAAAATGTAGCGCCGCCGCCCCCGGCGGCGCGGGAACCGGCTGCCAGAGGGTGCGTATCCCACATACTCAGGAACTTTTCCAAGCAGATGCCGGTTAAAAATTTGTAATTTATCAGTTTGAATAAAAAAAGCTATCGGCCGATCCCGGGGCCGCAGACCTCTCCTTAAAAGTAATCGGGGGCCTCCTCTTTGCTTTTGGTTCCCGAGAAGTGCACCGGGGAGTGATTCATCTTCTCTCCCAGGCCGGGAATGAATACGACTGCCGACACCCGCTTGTCGTCCGGGCGGTCGGTAAAGGAGATGGCCACCCCCCAACACTGGCGCTGAAAAATCAGCCCGTAATTGTTTTCCAATTGTTTATTGGTCTCAAAGGTATGCCCATAGGTGACCCAGGTCTTTACGGATTGCATCAGATTCAAATAGGTTTGGACGTTTATCTGTTTGGCGAAGTCTTCGAGGAAAACATAATTCACACTAAAGAAGTTCTGCCGGTTGGCGTCCAGGAGGGTCAGTTTAGCATTGGCTTGCTCGAAACCCCCCTGGTAGGGTGAGGCTGCCAGGTCTAGACCCAGGGTGACCTGCCGGCTGGGATAAATCTCCGTCTCCCCCAGAAAGTCGGAAAAGAGATGATGGCGCTGGGGGGTGCCGTCCAGGCCCATGAAATCCCTGTTAAAAAAGCTGCTCTGGCTCAGGCGAAACCAGACCAGGTCTTTGACGTTGGCCTGTCCCTCCTTGTTGAGGCTCCGCCAGAGGATGCTGTTGGAGAGGTCGTAGGTCAAGGCATTGACGCCGCCGATGGGTTCGTCCCCATCCCGTACCGGCAGGTTGCGGTTGGTGCGGACCGTCCAGCCCACGTCGTTGAGGTAAAAGTCGGGGTAGCGCTGCGGGTTATAGTTGCTGATATTCCAGTAGGTCACTTCCGGCCGGATAACGTGCCGGAAGTAATTGCTGGCCTCATCATCCCGGCCATAATCCCGGTCCCAGGCGCTGGACAGGCCCACCCGGGAATCGAATACCTGCCGGTTCAGGTACCCATCCGGTGGGCTACCCGGGACACTTTGGTCGACGCGGAAAATGGTCTCCCGGAATCCTGCCTTGGAACTGAAGGCCAATGCCGGCAACGGCTGCCCCTGGAGCGAGAACTGTGGATGGAGATCCAGGCGGTCGCCGTTCAGGCCCTGGTGCTGTAAAAAATAGTCATAGCTGCCATTCATCCCGAAATATAAGGGCAAATCGGCCACTAAGGGCAAATTGGCCACCGGCAAGGGCAGGGAAGTCAGGGACATCCCGGGGAGCCGCTGCCAGACGGTGGGGTCGGTCGGGTTAAGCCTATCATAATAGCTGCCGTAGGCGGTGAAGTTGGCCCAGGAGAAATTGCGGCTCAGTTGGAAGGTGGAGACCCGGGTGCTAACCTCCTGCTCCTCCAGATTCCGGCCGAAAGTGTTCAGCAGGTCCCGTGAATAGCGGTTCAGGCCCATGTAGCCGAAGTTGAAGTCACTGAGGTAGTTGAAGTCGCTCACCCGGTCCACCGTGGCGCGCAGCTTCCAGTCCTCGGGCAGCGGTTGGTTTACCATCCCCGATACCCAATAGCGGTGGTCGGTGGGCTCCTGGGATTTGCCGTCATCTATATAGAAAAAGCGGAAATTGGCGGCCGCGTCGTCGTGCCCCTGGCGGCGGAACTCGACCCCCTGCATGTAGCCACGGTTGGAAAGAAAGGTCTGATACAGAGTGGCGTCAGCGTTGTTGCTTATGGCCCAATAAAAGGGGAGTTCTATTACGGTGCCGCCGGCCTTGTGCTGCCCGAAGAACGGCAGCAGAAAGCCGCTCTGCCGCTCATTCATCACCGGCAGCACCGCAAAAGGCAGATAGAGGACCGGCGCCCCCCCCAGGTTAAATGTGGAGCCCTTGCCGGTGGCATAACCTTCCACCAACACCGACAACTGCCGAACCGAGAAGCTCCATACCGGACGGTCGGCGTCGCAGGTGGTCACCGTGGCCTCTTCGGCAAAATAGGTGTTGTCCCCGGTGCGGCGGATGAGTTTGCCAGCCACCCGGAAATGATTCTTCATCAAGAAGAGGCGGGCATCCTGCAACTCGCCGTTGCGGGTGGCCAGGTTGAAGCGGCCCTTCCGGCCGGTGAAGACGTCTTCCTCCATAACCATGACCACGTTGCCGGTGAGGGTCGCCACCTTGGTGACCTCGTCCACCTGCGCCTGGTCCGCGGTGATGCGCCGGTCGGCCTGGATGATCTCCACCCGCCCCCGGGCGACATAGAGGTGGTTGGCGGCATCATAGGTGAGGGTCTCGGCCCGGATACGCCAGGGGCCCCCCTGGAAGCGCTCGGCCTTGAACAGATCCATTTCTGCGGCGCCGGCCAGCCCGGCCCAAAGCAAGATGGGGAGAACCCCGCAGATTTTGACCCAGCGCCTGGCCATACCCATCCGTTGCCTCACCCGCTCCCCGGAGTCGGTGCATCATACCATGCCCCCCGGCATCTTTCAACAACCGGAGGCCTGAGGGCTTCGGCTGGGATTGGCGGGCTTTCCGGTTAATTTTTGATCTTTTTGGGGTACCGCCCGGGATTATTTTTTTCACCTAGGGTGCGTCTCACGCACCTCGAAATGGCGCGTAAGACGCGCCCTACGCCTTGCTGAGGATTAAGGTTTTTTCTCCCTCCCCCTGAGAGGGGGGATGTGTACCTTCCCGGGATTATCTTACCTGGGGATTAAGGTCTTTTCTCCCTCCCCCTGAGAGGGGGGAGGGTTGGGGTGGGGGTGATTAGAAACGGTTTTCAGTGAAAGGCAAAATCGAAGTCAAAGGCCCCTTGGCAGAGACAGAAAACAGAAAACCGGAAACAGAAAACTGCCTTCTCGCTCCCCCTTGCGCCCCGGGCGAACCTGGCATATTATTCTCACCAGTGGGACTTTGCCCTTGATGAGGGCGGGTTTCAGGCGCCGGCCGCATCAAGTGGGGCGCGTCTCAGGCGCCAACTGCAAACGCACCTTATTCTAGAGGCAACCTCGTGGCCCTGCGCCCCCGTAGCTCAGAAATGGACAGAGCAAAGGATTCCTAATCCTTGTGTCCCGAGTTCGAGTCTCGGCGGGGGCGCCAATAAATACAAGGTGTTAGCTGATTTAGTTATTAACTTTAGTTCACTTGGTCAACGATTTGGTCAACACCTTGCATTTGACCATCTAACCACTCGGTATATTTCTCCATGGCGCGGTGGAGGTCATCTTCAGAGGGGACCATATAGTGAATGTCCATCCCTTGCAAGCTGTGGCCTAAGATCGTGTCCCGATAAACCTTATCCACTCCGGCGCTCAACATATTGGTCTTGACCGTGCGCCGTATGTCGTGAAAGGTGATCCCGTCAGGCTCATGGTGGCCGTAGGGGATTCCGGCTTTACCACACGCTGTTATAAACGAGTTCTTGATCCCGCCAGCGGTGACTATTGGCTCATGGCGATAGGTGAGCACAAAATCATGATGGATCGCCCTGGGCAGGTCCGGCAGCAGCCGCTTGACGCGATGGTTAATCGGAATTACCTTTGCCCGACTCTCTTTGGTCACGTCCGCCGGCAACCGGATAACCCATTTCTCCCGGTCGATATGTGACCATCGCAAGAGCCGGAGCTCGCCTGTCCTGCAGCCGGTATTAAATGCCATGGTTAGGAATGCCTTCAGGTGATCCGGCGCCACCTCCACCAGCTTCAAATATTCCTCAATGGTGAGGGTGCGCTTCCTGGCATTGGCGGCCTTTCGCAGTTTCCGTTTGATCACCCTGAATGCCTTGACCGTCCGGCCATCCACCAGGTCATTATCGAACGCCTTGGTTACCATGGTCTTGGCAATACAAATTTCCATATCTATGGTGGCCGGGGCCCGACCGTCCTCTTCCCGCCTCTCCTGGTACTCTTCCAGATCCATCGGTTTGATGCTGCTCACTCTGAGATCGCCGAAGGTATTGATGAAATTAGCCAGAGCGCTCTTAACCCGGGAGTAAGAATCGAGTTTCTTGACCTGGCTCAGATCCAGGTACCACTCGGCAAGCTCGGTAAAGGTCATGCGCTCCGCCGGGACCTTTTCCAGAATGCCGGGATTCTCAATCTTTTGAGCCTTGCGCTTGCCCTCTGCGGCCCTGGCCTCTTCAATCCCGAGCGGCCGGCCATCCGGGTCATTCCCCACGTACTCCCGGCGCTGCTTGCCATTGGGCAGACGGTAGTTACTACTCAGTGCAATAATTATGGTGCATTTTTGCCGGAATAGTGTAAATAATTATGCATGAAAACGAGCACTCATTCAGGTTCCGATGCAAAAACAGGCCATATCCGTCAATTGGCTGTGAAGGCCGTATTGTCCGGCAAAAAGCAGGTAGAAGTTGC